>Ga0247666_1000012_pt1 | contig 142722 bp, 134 predicted proteins | sample CNK07_metaG_FD_183025 | JGI IMG/M metagenome (GOLD analysis project Ga0247666, IMG submission 183025) | Soil microbial communities from Purdue University Martell Research Forest, Indiana, United States - CNK07 | ecosystem: Environmental > Terrestrial > Soil > Temperate forest > Bulk soil...
TCGTGTCACCTTCGACAGCTCGATTCTCTTCGCGGCCTCGCTTGCGAAGGCCGAATCCTCCGATTCGGCCGTAGCTGCCATCCAGCCGGAGCCGAGCCAGAGTCACCCGAAGGGCCGGAGCGAAGCGAAGGAGCTGCGTCAGCAGCTTGACACTGGCTCGGCGCAGGCTACGCGCTCGCCAAGAAAAAGGTCAAAAGCCGCTTGACTCTCAACAGAGTATCTTCTCCCCCACAAAAAGCGTGGGGGAGAAGGACGCTCGATTGGGAGGGCGTGCCGAAGAACGTGCTCAGCGCGCAGACACTCAACGCAGTGTTCACTCATACAACAGAGGAGTGACGCCTCTCCTTGTTCGCGGCGATGACAGGACGTATTCACATGACAGGTCCCGAATGGAGGTACCGATCATGTTGGTCAAAGAAGTCATGACACCCGCTCCCGTCTGCTGCACTCCCGATACGAAGATCGATCAGGTCGCCACGCTCATGCTCGATCACGACTGCGGCATCGTCCCTGTCTGCAAAGATTCGAAGCTCGTCGGTGTGATTACCGATCGCGACGTCACCTGCCGCGCCGTGGCGAAAGGCATGTATCCCGCTGCCGTTGCAGTCCGCGACGTGATGACGAAGACCGTCCACACGATCCATCAGGATGAGGAAGTCGACGCAGCGATCCAGTTGATGGAAGCCAGGCAGGTGCGCCGCCTGCCGGTCGTCGATGACGCCGGCCACGTCGTCGGAATCGTCGCCCCGTCGGATCTCGCCCCCACCTTCGCCTCCACCAACGTCGCCGACTTTCTCCTCGCGGTGTCGTACTGGAGCCGGAGGCCGGCGGCCGCGCCGGCAGTTTCGTAGAAGCGGTTACCACAGAGACGCAGAGGTCACGGAGGTCACTCTGCGATCTCAGTGTCTCTGTGGTTCATTGCTTTTTGGCGCTTCGAAAACCAGCGTGCGCGCGATGCCGGCGATGATCGCATCGCGGTCGATCGGTTCATCAGGCGTTCCTCCGTCAGACGCGAACCCGATGATGCGCCCGGAGGGCTCTTTCATCACGACTGATTCGTTGTCACGCGTGGAGAGGCCCGACTCGTTTTCGCGCAGCGTCGACACGTCGCGGATGAAACCGCGGAAGGTGGGACGCACGACGAGTCCGGAGAAGCGGCCGGCGGAGTAGGGCTCCGCTTCCGAGAATCCGAACCGGCCGGGGATACCGAGCCTGCCGGGGTCGCCGACCTTGACGCCGTCTTCCCTGTATTCATATTCGAATCCGGCTCCGTCGAGCGCATCCTCGAACGAGGTGCCCGCACCAAAGATCATGAGCCACACGGGTGGATCGCTCGCGTCCCATCGCGACGTTTTCGCTCGTGCGCTCCAGCCCTCGGGCCGCAACGCGACGCGGCATTGGATGTCCGTCTCGTCTGGGTAATCGGGCGACACCTTTTCGACAGCCGTCCATTTCGCCGGCAGAACAAACGTCACGCCGCAACGTTTGACCGTGCCGGCGAAACCGGTTTGCGCGAGCAGCAGAAGTATCAAACCGATTGTCGTGCGCAATTCTCCTCCGCGTCCCCCGCGTGAAACGGTTCTCACGGCGAAACCAGAATCTGCCCCGACATCGCCGGCTGATGCATCGTGCAGTAGAACGGAAAAACGCCCGCATCGTGAAACGTCATCACGAAGGACGTCTTCGATAGCGGCGGAAACTTCGTCTGCAACAGGACCTTGTTCGCCGGATCGGTGAGCATGAAGTCGTGCTCGTCGTCTGGCTGCAGGTTCCAGAACACGATCTCCGTCGGTTGATCGCGCCGCACCGCAAACACTCCGGGTGAGAACGCGTACACCTCGCCAAACTTCTTCACCGTCTCCGCCGGTCCCGTCTCCTTGATGGCCACACCGATCGTCAGCACGACGATCCGCGCCGCAGCCTTCCCGCTCCGCGCGATCGTCACACCGTGCTGGTGCGTATCGCGGCAGGCGAACAGAAGCAGCGAAAGCAGCGCGATCCGTTTCATCAAAACCATAGTAACGCCGCGTTCTCCGCGTCTCCGCGTGAACCATTCTCATGCGAAAGAAAGCCGAACACGACCGGCACGATAGGAACGATCACTGCATCCCACGAAACGAGGAGGTGTTCGATGACCATGAATCCCGTAGTCCACTTCGAAATGCCCGCCGAAGACCGCAAACGAATGGCCAATTTCTACCAGAAAGCGTTCGGCTGGCAGGCGCAATTGCTCGGGCCCGACATGGGCGACTACGTTGTCGTGACGACGACCGAGTCCGATGACAACGGCCCGAAGAAAGCCGGCGCCATCAACGGCGGCTTCTATCCGAAGAGCAGCGAAAGGCCCGCGCAATATCCCGCGGTCGTGATTGCGGTCGACGACATCCAGCAATCGATGAAGACCGTCTCCGACGCCGGAGGCAAAGTCCTCGGCGATCCGATGGACATTCCCGGCGTCGGCAAATACGTGGCCTTCTTCGACACCGAAGGCAACCGCGCCAGCATGTTGCAACCGCTCGAGCGCATGTCCGTGCGGCCGAAGTCGCAGTAAGTAGTCTCCTGTTCTCCGCGTGAAATCACGTTCTCAGATTTCACGCGGAGACGCGGAGACCATCACTCCACCGTCCTGCTGAAGTGAAACGCCAGCACGTGCATCCGTTCCCGGAAATAGAACCGGTGGGCATCGGCACGGTGCACCGCGGAATCGAGCTCCACGACGCTGCAGCCGCTGCGGCGGGCCAGGTCGTAGCACCAATCGAGAAGCTGCTTCCCGTACCCTTTCGATCGCGCGTCGGCAGCGGAGATCAGATCATCCACTTCGAGCATCGGACCCGTGCGCAGCATGTCGATGATGCGATACCCGGCCACAGCCTGAATACGATCGTCCGCGGTGAGGTAGGCAAGACGATATCCCTGCGTCTCCATCTTTCGGACGAGCCGCACGAACTCCTCACGCTGCACATGCGGACGAAGCAGCGACATGACAGGAAAACAGGAATCGATCTCGGCGTCGGACTCGGCAACTTTGATTGCGTCACTCATTGACTCAGGAGTCTAGCTCCGAGCAGGCTGCGTCGCTCGTTTCCAATGTCGTCCGTCCGCGTCCTCGGCGTCTCCGCGTGAAACCGTCACCTCACACGCATAGGCGTCGATCACCCCTATCGGTGACGTTCTCCCGACATGCACATCTGTGATTTTCCGTACGTGGGTACGGTGACCGGCTGGACAGCTTTCTGTCCGCGGCGAATCCAGAGTGTCTCCATCGATGCGCGACGGCGTTTGCCTTCATGGCCCGCTGTGATCGCCATCCTCCGGAACGAACAAAAGGAGAAAGGTCATGGAGACAGGGAAACATCGTCATCACCGCATTCTGCTCGTATTGCTGGCGGGGATTCTGATTCTGGGAGTCGCAGGCGGCGCATGGGCCGCCGCACCCGTTACCGTTACCACTGCAATCACCGGCGATCCGGTGCCGGGTGCGACGGTCACGGCCAAAGCCAACGTCGTCATCAACGACGGATCGTCGCTCGTCAGCATCAAATGGACGCAGAACGGCGGCCCGGCGGCAACGCTGAGCAACACAGGCACCGACACCGTCACCGTCGCGCTTCCCGATCGGAAAGTCTTCCGCGAGGCGCTGCTGACGGCATTGGAAGAGGCGCCAATCGCTGACTCGCAATATCCGGCCAATATCCCGGTCACCCCGTTCGAAGGCGGACTCCAGAACCGCTTCACGGTTGCCTCGGTATCGCCACACGCGCTGTCCGATTCCGCGGCCGTCAAGTTCGACGTCACTGTGACGACGACCTCGGGTACCTATCACTTCGCAGCAACGGTCGCGGGCAACACGCCGTGGTCGACTGCCACCGGTACGCGCAACGTTCCGATCCTGCTGCCGGTGCTGCTGCACGGCAAGACGCAGGCGCAGTACAACTGGTCGCTCTCCGGTCCGACCGGATCGACCGCAACGCTGCTCGATCCGACGTCGCAGAACCCCGAGTTCACGCCCGACGTCGCCGGCACCTATCAGCTCACCATTCTCGACCTGGCGACCGCGAAGCCGGTCACCCTCACCGTTCACGCCGGCACATGGAAAGGCATCATCACCGGACAGGATGCGACAGGCCGTCCCGTGGCCGATGCCGCCTGCATGGGATGCCACGTCAAGAACACGCCGCACTTCGATCTCTTCACGCCGTGGGCGAAATCGGGCCACGCGGAGATCTTTACGCAGAACATCACCACGCCGGCCGGCCACTACAGCACCTCATGCGTCGGCTGCCACACCGTCGGCTTCAACGCCAAACCGGTGCAGAACAACGGCATCGATGAAGCATCCGACTGGAAAGCATTCCTGGCCACCAACCTGCTCACCGTCGGCACGGCCACGAACTGGACGACGACGCTCGCCAACTTCCCCGCCACCGCGCGCATGGCGAACATCCAGTGCGAAAACTGTCATGGACCGCAGGACAGCGTGGCCCACATGAAGAAAGACGGCTCGCGCATGTCGCTCTCGTCCGACGTATGCGGCTCCTGTCACGGAGAACCGACACGTCACGGTCGTTACCAGCAGTGGCAATTGTCGAAGCACGCCGACTTCCCGACTGCAGTGGCCGAGGGGATGGACCCGACGTGTTCGAAATGCCATAGCGCGCAGGGATTCGTAGCCTGGCAGGACACCGGATTCAGCACCGCCAATCTGAACGTCACCTGGACCGCGGACGAAGTCCAACCGCAGACCTGTGCGGCCTGCCACGATCCGCACGACGTCGGCACCACGTCGAGCGACAAAAGCACCAACGCCAAAGTCCGCGTAACGGGCACCACGCCCCTCCTGATGGCAGGCTTCAAGGCAACGAGCGTCGGTACCGGCGCGGTCTGCATGACCTGCCACAACGGCCGCCGCGATCTTCGCGACGACTCACACTTCACCGTCGCCGATTCCACGCGCGCGCCGCACGAAGGACCGCAGGCCGACGTCCTGATGGGCCAGAACCTCTACTTCACGAAGGTCGGTACCCGAGGACTGCACTCGATGATTCAGGACTCGTGCGTGTCGTGTCACATGGAATCGACCGATCCGCCAGCCGCGCTCGCGCTCCAGAATGCCGACGGCTCCTACGTTGGCACCAACCACGCGTTCGCCGCCAGCGACACCATCTGCAACAAGTGCCACACCAACATCACCAAAGACACCGTGCAGGCGCCGGTGCAAGCGAAGATGGATACGCTCAAAGCGCAGATGGAGACGGCCATCAAGAACCTGATGGTCACCCAGATCCGCGCCGGAAACTCCATCGACCTCAACGGCCTCAAGACGATCAAGAACGCCTCCGACATCTCCGGCGTCGAATTCATCTCCAGCCATGGCCGCCAGGGAGTCAACGTCACGCTGACCGGCGGAACGAAAGTCAGTGACCTCTCGCTGGCCACGGTGAAGATCGTTCGTCCGGGCGGCACGGCCGTCGAGCTCTATTCGGTCGCCGATCCGGCGATCGCCAAGGCTGGTTGGAACTACTTCATGGTGCTGGCCGACAAGAGCATGGGCGTTCACAACCCGGCCTTCGTCAATTCAGCGCTCGACATCTCGAACTTCGCCGTCAGCTCGTTCAACGCCTCGGCCACCGCAACACCAGGCCCCGGCAGCGTGAACAACAGCGCAATCGGCGGCGGACTCGGCAACGGTGCCGGAGCCGTCTCCTGCAAGAGCAACTACGTCTACTGGAGCGAGATGGTCGGCCACACGGCAGGCCAGGCAGGCAGCCAGTGGCGCACCGATCTCGTGGCCCGCAACCTCGAGTCGTCCACCGCGTCGCTTCGTTTCATCCTTCACCAGGCCAGCGGCGATCTCGAAGCCACCGGCACGGTCAACGGCAACTCGCAGAAGGCCTTCGAAGACCTGACCGCGATCATGGGACCGAGCAACATCGGCGCGCTGGAAGTCTGCTCCGACCGCCCGCTGCTCGTGGCCACGCGCATCTTCAACCAGGCTGACAACGGCACGTACGGCCAGAGTTACGACGGCCGCGTCGCAGACCTCGGCTACACCGTCGGCCAGACCATCAGCCTGATCGGACTCCGCCAGAAGACGGACGCCTACCGCTCGAACCTCGTCGTCACCAACGGCGGGAAAACGGAAGCGCAGGTGGCGATCAATCTGTTCGACGCGAACGGCAAGTCGCTCACGAGCTACAACCTGACCGTTCCGGTTGGCAGCGGCGTGCAGGATCTCGAGCCGTTCAAGAACCGGGCGAACGCGCCGGACCTCGATTGGGGCTTCGCGACCGTCACCGTGCTGAAGGGAACGAACGTTCTCTCCTCGGCATCGCTGATCGACATGAAGACCAACGACCCGACCACGATCCCGGCCAAGCAGTGATCGTTGTCATATAGGTGTGTGAAGGTGGCGGCTTCGGCCGCCACTTTTTTTTGTAAGCTCAGATTGCGCTGCCTGGCATTCCGGCAGCATGATGCTCACCTGAATCGAAGGAGAAACAGATGAATCGAAAATTACTGTCCATCATGATCCTCGCCCTACTCGTCGCCTCGGTGTCATTCGCTGCCGCCCCCGGCGCCGCCGACACCTACAAGTCGAAGTGTGCAACGTGCCACGGTCCCGACGGCAAAGGCGCCACCTCGATCGGCAAGTCGATGAAGATCCGCGATCTGAGCTCGGCCGACGTGCAGAAACAGTCCGATACCGACCTGCAGAAGATCATCTCGGACGGCAAGGGCAAAATGCCCGCGTACAAAACCAAGCTGAGCGTTGCTGACGTCAGCTCGCTGGTCGCCTTCATCCGCGGCCTGGCCAAGCACTAGGAGTGCGGTCGTCTCGACCGCGGACCGCCGGGCGTCCCCGCCCGGCGGTTGGTTATCGCGGCACGGATGCAGATCCATCCGCTTGCGCACGGCCCACCCACATCGCGCAAAACGTAAAGTGTCATCCGGAGCCGCCCGCTCGAATCGGTACGCTCGCGCAGAACGTGCTCGGCGGCGCAGGACGGCACGAATGGAATGGGTGGCAAGCAATGGTGTTCCCTTACACCACCGCCGGGCGAGGACGCCCGACGGCCGCAGGCGAGACGCCTGCACTCCAAGTGTGCAACATCACATGATCGTGTGTTGCGCGACATGCGCGGGCGGTCCACCCCGACGCGATCATTCTTCGCATGGCGAACAAAGCGAAGCGTCTGCACACCAAGGCAATTCATGGCGGTCTCGATCCGGCGGCGCATCGCGGCGCGGTATCCGTGCCGATCTATCAGAGCTCGACCTTCGCCTTTCCCACCGCCGAGGAAGGTGCCGCCCGTTTTGACGGCACCTCCGACGGTCCCATCTACACGCGGATGGGAAATCCCACCGTGCACGCTCTCGAAGAATGCGTCGCCGACCTCGAAGGCGGATGCGGCGCGATTGCCACGGCCACCGGCATGGCCGCCATCAGCACCGTCTTTCTTGCTCTGTTGCGAGCCGGCGATCACGTCGTAGCCACCGATCCTCTTTACGGCGCTTCCCGCGGATTGCTCACCCGCTACTTCTCGCGCCTCGGCGTGACCACGACATTCGTGCCCGCCATCGACGCGGCGGCGCTGACCGCGGCCATCCGTCCCGAAACGCGTCTCATCTACGTCGAGACGCCAGCCAATCCGACGCTCGATCTCGTCGACCTCATCGCCGCCTCGACCTCCGCACGCGGCGCAGGCATTCCGCTCGTCGTCGACAACACCTTCGCCGGACCGTATCTGCAGCGTCCGATCGAGCTCGGCGCGGACGTCGTCCTGCACTCGGCCACTAAATCGCTGAACGGCCACAGCGACGTCATCGCCGGCGTCGTCGTCGCGCGCGATCCGTCGATGATGCAAACGTTGCGCGACGCCGCGATCATGTTCGGCCTCACGATCGACCCACATCAATCCTGGCTCCTCCTGCGCGGCATCCGCACACTCGGCATGCGCGTCGAGCGCGCGCAGACGAACGCCCTCTCCATCGCCCGCTGGCTCGAAGATCACGATCAGGTGGCGTGGGTCCGCTATCCGGGCCTGCCGTCGCATCCGCAGTTCAAGCTCGCGCAGCAGCAGATGGACGGACCGGGATCGATCATCGCGTTCGAAATGCGCGGCGGCGTCACCGCGGGCAGCATCCTGATGAACAGCGTCCGCATGATCACGCTCGCGGTGTCGGTCGGCGGCGTCGAATCGCTGATCGAGCACCCCGCGTCGATGACGCACAAAAGCGTGCCCGAGTCCGAACAACGGCGGCAGGGAATCACGGCCGGCCTCGTGCGTCTCTCGGTTGGATGCGAAGACCTCGACGATCTGCTGGCCGACCTCACGCAGGCGATGGCCCACGTCACCGCCGCGGTCGGCTAATCGATTCTGATCTGCGTCCCATCTGCGTCATCTGCGGATGAAGCCTTTGTCCGCAGATGACGCAGATGTGCACAGATCCGGGACATCACATCGTCATGCGACGGGCATCACGCATCGCTGGATCGCTGTACGCGTAATCGTATCGAGTCCGTCTTCTCGTTGAAGCAGAGAGAGAAAACCGAAAGGAAGAACGATGAACAAACGATGGATTCCACTCATGGCAATCACGCTCCTCGTCGCAGCAATGGCTTCGGCGCAAATGGGAGGCGCGCCACCGCAACGCGGCGGACGGATGGGCGCCCTGCTCGTGCAGGTTCTGCAGCCAACGCCCGATCAGCTCGCAACCTGGAAGCAGCTGCGGGAAGCGCGGGCAACGGCGATGAAGCCGCTCGTGCAGAACGCGCGCGACCTCCGCGGCCAGCTCGACACCGCGATGAAGGCCACACCTCCTGATCCCGCCACGGTCGGCAAACTGACGCTGTCCCTTCGCGCGGCGCGCCAGGCCATCCGCGCGCTGGCTGACGATTCGGAAGCAAAATTCGTCGCCACCCTGACGCCGGATCAGAAGACGAAATTCGAAGCGCTGCAGGCAGCCGGCAAGGCGTTCCGGCATCCGCACGCGATGGGCGGGATGGGCAAGCGGTAGCGTTCCATATCGGCCCGGCACCGAAGAGGCTTCACCCGGTGCCGGGCCCGATCAATGCTTCAAATAGACGCGGCCACCGTTTGACGCGCCGACACGTTCGCAGCAGGTGGCGAGTTGCGACATCACCGGTGCGTCATCGGAAACATGCCAGAGGAAGACGTAAGGCACGCGCGCGAGATATGAGGTGAGATCGATTTCGTTCACCCTCGGACCGGCGGTGTTCGTGTCGGGCGGCGCGATGCCGGCTCGGAATCGGATCGGAAAAAATCCGGCGGCCGCTTCGTAATTGGCGATGTCGACGGAGCCCTTCTCGATCGCCGCGTAATCGATGGCGTGCATCTGCACGGCAACGAACGATCCATGCGGACGGACATCGCGAATCAGAGGAACGAAAGCCGTATCGCGCCCGATCGTATCCGCGCTGCGTACGAGCTCCGTCACGCGCCTCGAGAGTCCACGGTAGCGCCGAACGAGATATCCGGTGTACGCGACGGAAACTACGGAGAGCACGATGACCAGCGCGATCGTGGCTCGCCGCGGCAGGCGCGGTGCCAGCCAGACGATCGGCGAAAGGACGACGAAGAGCGCCATCCGCTCCATGATCATCGTCCCGCCCGACGACGCTGCGGGAGCGCGCGCGTAGACGAGAACAAGGGCCAGCGTGACGAGGATGAACGCATCACCTTCGCTCCAACGCCATCGCCGGCGGATTAGCGTAATGATGAACAACGCGGCCAGAGCGAGGAAGAGCGCGAAGCCGAGCTTCGCTTGAAACTCATCGAACGTGAGCAGCACCCACATCCTCATGATGTAGCTGAAGAGACCGGCCGCGCTGACCGGCGCCCGCGCCAGCGAAACACCTTGCACGCGAAAGAACCACGCCAGCAGCGGCAGAACCGGAAGCAGCGCAACGAGGTGCCGCGCGTGGATCGCAAGCGGCCGGCCACGCAACGTCGCCAGCCAGAGAATGCCGATCGATCCGATCGCCAGGACCGTCGACATCGGATGCGAGAAGTAACAAAGGAGCAGCAGGCCAGCCACGACGGCGATCGTGCGTGCGTCCGGAGTGTCGCGGCGCTTCCACCAGACGGCCAGCACGAGAAAGTAGAGGGCCGCGCTGATGCAGAAGTTGTAGAAGCCCTGCTGCAGAAGAAGGTTGTACGCGAACGGAAACGCCAGGAAGGCAAACACCTGATGCGATTCATCGGCCGCGCCGGCGTACCTCCAGATCGCGTAGAGAAAAAGGAGCACGATGCCGCTGACGAGGAACTTTTCGGCGATCAGCGGCGGCACGACCATCATCAACAGCGCCATCACCGCGTGCCCGAGCCAGTTCGGAAGCGGCCTCCAGTCGATGGCATACCAATCCGCGACCGGACCAGGACTTCCTCTCACGAGCTGATGCAGAACCCACGAGTTGTAAAGGTGCGAAGGACCATCCGAAGTCGGCAGGTAGGACGCGCTCCAGATTGGGGCCAGAGCCAGAAGCGCGAGACTGAAGTAGAGGCGGCGCAGGATCCCGCCTCTCATCGCTTCGGCAGCGCTTTCGTTGCCTTCTCGATCACCGTCTTCAGGATCGAACGGTGACAGTTGTTCTCATCCTCGCAGAAGCATCCGATGGAGATTGCCGTCTGTTGCGCCAACGCCGCAAGCAGCAGCAACGAGTGGCGCGCCGCAGGATCGCTCTCCAACTCGCGCGCGTAGCGCCTCTGAAACGTCCTCTTCGACGCAGCGTCGTTGGCGATGTCGTGCTTCTTCACCCAGGCCAGCAGCTCGCGCGACGGCGCGACGACGGGAAACCAGACGTCGAAGAAATCGAGCCGCGCGTAGTCTTCCTTGCGCACGCCGCGCGGGGGAAATCGGACGGTACCGATCCGAAGCCCTTCGCCCGGCTTTCGAGGCGAGCCTGCCTGATACGTCCGCAACGACATCGCGAAAAACTAGCACAGCTCCCTGGTGATCGTGCGCACAGTCCGATGTGGCGTGTGATGCGGCGGCAATCCGCGGCCGCACCAATCATCCGTGAAGGGAGAATTCCTATGAGCACCACCTTCGCGGCCGAAGAAGAAGTCATCCGAACGACGCACGTCGAAACGATGCGTGCTGCGGTGTTTCACGGCGTCGATGACATTCGTGTCGAGGATGTCCCGCGGCCCCGCGCTGGCGTGGGCGAAGCCGTCATCCGCGTCACGATGACCACGATCTGCGGCACCGATCTGCACATCCTGCGCGGCGAATATCCGGTCCAACCGGGCCTCATCGTCGGGCACGAGCCGGTCGGCGTGATCGAAGAGCTCGGCGCCGGCGTCACCGGCTATAAGGTTGGCGACCGGGTGATCGTCGGCGCCATCACCCCCTGCGGCCAGTGCAACGCCTGCCTCTCCGGAAACCTGTCTCAGTGCGGACACGGCAGCGGCTACGAAGCGATCGGCGGCTGGCGTTTCGGCAACACGATCAACGGCGCGCAGGCCGAGTATCTTCTCGTGCCGAGCGCGCAGGCCAACCTGGCGAAGATCCCCGACGGTGTGACTGACGAGCAGGTAGTGCTTCTGACCGACATCGCATCCACCGGCATCGGCGGCGCGGAATCGGGCGGAATCAAAATCGGCGATTCCGTCGCCGTCTTCGCACAGGGTCCAATCGGTCTCTGCGCCGCCCTAGGCGCCAAGCTGATGGGCGCCGCGGTCGTGATCGGTGTTGACGGCGATGACAATCGCATCGCCACCGCCCGGAAAATGGGCGTCGACATCGTGCTCGACTATCGCACCACCGACGTCATCGCAGAGATCCGCAAACTCTCCGGCGGCGGCGGTGTGGACGTCGCCATCGAAGCCCTCGGAACGCAGGCAACCTTCGAGAACGCACTGCGCGTGCTCCGCCCCGGCGGCACGCTGTCATCGCTCGGCGTCTATTCTCACAATCTGAACGTCCCCTACGACGCCTACGCCGCCGGCCTCGGCGACCACCGCATCGTCACCACCCTCTGCCCGGGAGGCAAAGAGCGCATGCGCCGCCTCATCGAGATGGTCCGCCGCGGCAAACTCGACCTCACTCCCCTGCTCACTCACCGCTTCAAACTTGCCGATATCAACGAAGCCTACAAACTCTTCGGTGAGCGCGCGGACGGGGTGATGAAGGTTGTGATCACGCCGTAATCCGTTCCTTTCACTCCAGTCATCTGTTTCGTCCCGGGTGAGAGCGAGAGATGGTGACCCGCTGTCGCGGAACACCGCCGCAAAGGGATAGTCAAAGTCAGGTTGGCGGAGCGTCGGCTCAACGCTCAATAACTTTGAAGACGATCTCGCTGACCTTAGCGACGAGCTGGATGTCGTCAACCAGAATCTGGTTGTTGATGACCAGAATCTGGTTGTTGATAACCAGAATCTGGCTGTTGATGACCGGAATCTGGTTGTTGATAACCAGAATCTGGCTGTTGTTGACCAGAATCTGGTTGTTGATAACCAGAATCTGGTTGTTGATAACCAGAATCTGGCTGTTGTTGACCAGAATCTGATTGTCGTTTAGGCAGATTTTGGGAACGACGAAGACGATTTCGATGACGTGATGACAAAATTGGTGTTTATGTTTGTAAAATCTTTGTAAAATCTTTTTTAAGTTTCCACAATTGGGCGAAAAACGAGCGAGTTTCGCCAACCTCATGCGTCTAAGAGATGTGAAGGAAAAAAACGTGGCAACCGCAGAGAACAGATCCGGCTCCCAAAGGAACGCGAACCATTCGCGGCGGGTCCGGGTGCGTTCATTCGCCGCGGATCGCGACCGGCGCCGGTCGTGGACTCGTCCCTACCGCCGCACGCGGCGGGCTATCGAATCCTCGCTCGACATGATCAACGCCTGCCAGCGTGTCATCGAGGCCACCGAGAGTCTGGCTGCGGAGCGTCCAATGCGTGCAGCGCGCAGGATCCAGGTCGCCTCGGGCTGGCTGGACCGGGCCATGGCACAACTCCACTGCGCAGCGGCTGGTCTGCGTAAGACAAGGGACCGCGCGGCGGAGTCGCCGGAGCTTGCCTTCGACGCACCGGCAAAGCTTGCCGAGGTGTCCGTGCAGTGGATGAAGGCGGCCAAAGAGCTGGACACGTTCTCCGCCCGGTTGGAGCGCGCCTCGGCGTGGCTGCTCGATGGAGTGAAGAGCGGCAGCATTGCGATCCCCATCGAGGAGCAGGGTGCGAATGCTGGTAAGACCACCTTCCGGCTGATTGCACCACCCATCCTGCCGCCCGATTGGTTCCCGTACGAAAACAACGACGCTCCCTGCATTCCTGCTCGTCGACGGTCTGTTTGTCTGACCGTCGTCGAGGCCGCTAGACGGATCTTCCGAGGCCGTGCTCCTCCGCTCGTTTCAACCTGCTCGCTCTGACCACAGCAGTTTGCAATGAGAGATAAAGGAGAACACATTGTCTACCGAAGTACCCATTACACCTGAGCAGTCCCACACTGATTCTGCGCAGGCGCGCATCGAAGAGATCCGCGCCATCGTGCAGAAGATTCCGAATCTTGTGATTCCCACTTCCAAAGGGGCCGGCCAGCGGCTGATCGCTACCGCCTCGGTTCCGAAGAAGTTCGTGGAGTTGACGGCCGTTGCCGTCAGAAACAGCGCGCCACTCGTTCGTCAGTCCGGCCAGGATCTGGAGCAGGACCGCGATAGGACGAGTTATGCCGAGGCTTACGCCCCGGTGGCCGATGAGCTGGAAGCACAGGCTCACTTCGTCCGCCACAGCGTGGCCGTGGCAAAAAGCGAGGTGGGGAGCTCCGCGCTCACTACCTACGCCATGGCGCGTCTTCTGGCCAAGCGTCCCGAGACCGCCGATCTCCTTCCCCATGTCGAAGACATGAGCAAGGCACTCGGCCGCCGCGGACGGAATTCCAAGTCCAAGCCGGCCCCGAAGGCGGCAACCCCGGTTACGACTACGGAGACCTCGGCGGTGACGACATCGTCATCGACGACCAATCCGAAGACCAAGTAACTGGTGTCGTGCAGTAAGAAGTAGTCCCGCGCGGGCGCGTCCGAAGGCGCGCCCGCGCATTTGTTTCGGAGCAGATCATCGCCGCCGGATCATCACGTCGCCCATCACCAGCAGGTCCATCTTCGTGCGTAGGAAGCAGTCGAGCGCCTGGGCGGGGGTGTTGACGACCGGCTCGTTCTCGTTGAACGAGGTGTTGAGCACGAGCGGGACGCCGGTGACATCGCGGAAGGCTTCGATGAGGTGGTGGTAGCGCGCGTTCTGATCTTCGTCGACCGATTGCAGACGTCCCGATCCGTTGACGTGTGTGACTGCCGGGATCAGCGCCCGTTTCTCCTCGCGGATCTGATAGACCTGCAGCATGAAGGGGACCTCGTAGTCGGTCTCAAACCAGGCGCCGACGGCTTCGCGTAACACCGACGGAGCGAAGGGGCGGAACGACTCGCGGCGCTTGATCTTCTTGTTGAGGATGTCCTTCATGTCGGCGCGGCGGGGATCGCAGACGATGGAGCGGTTGCCGAGGGCGCGCGGTCCCCACTCCATGCGCCCCTGGAACCAGCCGACCACGTCGCCCTCGGCGATCTGTGCGGCGGTACGGCGGCAAAGCTCGCGCTCGTCGCTGACGCGCTCGATCGTGCAGCCGGCGGCATCGAGATCGGCGTGCCGTGCTTCGATCGATTCGTCGATGGCCACGTCGTCGTACTCCGGCCCCCAGTACGCGTGGGTCATCACGAACGATTTCGTGTTGCCGAGAATCTCGTTCCAGACCCAGTACGCGGCGCCGATCGCGCCTCCGGCGTCACCGGCGGCAGCCTGGATGTAGAGGTCGCGGAACCGCGAGCGGTCGAAGACCATCCCGTTGGCGACACTGTTGTAGCCGCAACCGCCGGCCAGACAGAAGCGCGGGTTCTTCGTCTTTTCGTAGAGCGCGTTCGCCAGCGCGAAGAAGGCTTCCTCGAACATGGCCTGCATCGAGGCTGCGAGATCCTTGTGCCGCTGCTCGATCGGATCGTCCGGCGCGCGCATCGGGCCGAGGCGGTCGATGAGGTGCTGCGAATAGACAGGGCCGATGACGGGCATTCCTCCCTGCCAGACCATGTCCAGGCCCGCGGAGTGATGCGTGAAGTAATCGAGGTTGAGCCGGAAGGTGCCGTCGTTCTGCACGTGGACAATGTCGCGCATCGCGCCGATCTGCGCGGGCTTACCGTACGGCGCCAGGCCCATGACTTTGTATTCGTCGCCGTAGTGAGGGAAGCCGAGGTACTGGGTCATGGCGGTGTAGAAGATGCCGAGGGAGTGGGGGAATCCGATCTCGCCGAGCACCTCGATCTTGTTGCGCGACGCGACGCCCCACATCGAGCTGACGAAGTCGCCGAAGCCATCGACGGAGAGCACCGCGGCGTCGTCGAACGGCGCGACGAAGTACGCCGAGGCGAGATGCGCACGGTGATGCTCGACGTGATGCAGAACCGGCTTTAGCGTCTCGACACTGAAGGCCTGCCGCAGCTCGTCGTCGATGCTGACGATCTTCGCGCGGTTGGCGAGACGCTTGCGAATGGCTCCGATCGACGGACGCTTGGCCAGGATGAATTTGGCGCGTTGAAAAAGCCGCGCATTCGGATCGCGGTTGACGGCGATGTGGTCGACGTCGTTCAGATCGACGCGCGCTTCGTCGAGGCAGTAGCGGATGGCAACGGACGGGAAGCCGGCCCAGTGTTTGATGCGGCGGAAGCGTTCTTCCTCCGCGGCGGCGACGAGTTTTCCGTCGACGACGATGGCCGCCGCGGCGTCGGCGTGATGGGCGTTGATTCCGAGGATGATCATTGGGGGGTGTGGTTCGAGGGGCGGTTTGTTGGGTTCGGGGTTAGGAGTCGCCGCCGGGCCGGCGGCGGTACAGCCGGCGGCCCGCCGGCGCTACACCCCATAATGTCCGCATCCGCATGAACGCGCGACACGTCGTCTTCGTGAATCGCTTCTTCCATCCCGATCATTCTGCAACAAGTCAGATGTTGTCCGATCTCGCTTTTCATCTGGCTGCGCGCGGGTGGCGGGTGGAGGTCGTCACGAGCAGGCAGCGCTACGGGGACGCGGCGGCTGGGCTTTCGCCGCGGGAGAGTGTGCAGGGAGTCGCCGTGACTCGCGTCTGGTCCACGCGGTTTGGGCGGAGCTTCCTTCCCGGGCGGGCTATCGATTACGCGACGTTCTACTTGAGCGCATTCCTGTCTCTGTTCCGGAAAGCGCGGCGGGAAACGGTGATCGTCGCGCTGACCGATCCGCCGCTGATCTCCGTCGTCGCGGCGATCGCGGCGATGCTGCGCCGGGCCACGCTCGTCAACTGGACGCAGGATCTTTTCCCGGAAGTCGCGGAGGCCCTCGGCATGAAAGCGCTGCGCGTATTGCGCGGCATCCGCAACTGGTCGCTGCGGCGCGCAAGAACGAATGTCGCCATCAGCGAGTCGATGGCGGCGCGGCTTCCAAACGCTGTGGTCATTCACAACTGGGCGGATGTCTCGCTTCATCCGGTTGATGACCTGCACGACCGGTTCATCGTTGGCTATTCCGGCAACCTCGGGCGCGCACACGACGCGAACACCATGCTCGCCGCGATGCGTGCGTTGCGCGACGACAGCACGATCGAGTTCCTCGTCACGGGAGGCGGCGCGCAGCTCGACGTCATTCGGAGGGAACATCTCCCCAATGTGCACTTCGCCGAGTACGCGCCGCGCGAGCGATTGAGCGAGAGCCTCTCGGCGGTGGACGCGCATCTCGTCACGCAGCAGCCATCGCTCGAGGGGTTGGTCGTCCCCAGCAAGTTCTACGGAATTCTCGCCGTCGCCCGCCCCGTGCTGTTCGCCGGAAGCGCGAATGGCGAGCTGGCGCGTATCATCAATACACATGACTGCGGAATGGTTGTCGAATCCGGCGACGGCGCCGGCCTGGCGCGCTGCGTCCGCGAGCTGGCCACGAATCCCGAACGCGCACGGGCGATGGGTCAGCGCGGCCGGTCGCTCTACGAAACGATGTACGCGCCGTCGATCGCATTCGCAGCGTGGGAGAAAGTGCTGACGTGACCATCCTCGGATCGCGCGTGCTCCTGATCGCCGCGGCCGTGTCGATGCTGGCAGCGGCGGCGGCATTTGTCGTCAGTCCGCCGGAAATGGGCGACGTGAAAACGCAGCCGGACGTGCGCTTGCTGGCGACACGCATCGCGCACCATCCAACGGACTGGGCGGCGGCAAGCGCGCTGACGGAGGTCGCGCTCGACGCCAGAACGGACAAGCGCGTGATGCTCTGGCACGCCGCCTACGATCACGCCGTACGGCTCGCGCCGGAGCGCAAAGATCCGCCAAACGCCTTTGCCCGTGCGGGGTTCTTCCACTGGGCGGAATTGCCGGAGCGCGACCAGAGCGACGTTCTTTCGGCATACGCCAGACTCCTGCACGATCCGGCGGTCTTCGGACGGATGGCCGGGCCCATTTTCGAGCTGACGGGCGATCTTTCCTATCTCCGGAGGAACGGCCCGCAGACGGCGGACGGCATCGGACCGTTGATCGCTCTGGCAGTGTCGAGTGGCAGGTTCGCGGACTATCGAGCACTGCGCGGCGAGCTGCAACGGAAGCGCCTCGATGAATTCCCGGCGCGCGCGTCGACGGCAACGCCGGAAGAGCTCATCGACGGGTTCCCGAGTCCGCCCTATCACAGCGATGCGGAGCCGCTGATCAAAGCGCTCCTCAACGAATTGCATCGCCATCCCCTCGATGCAATCCCCAATCGCCGCGATGTGGTCGAGGGCATCGCCGATTACGCGCTGCGCCATGATCTCCAACCGCTCGACGGGCTGGAAGTGATCTCCCGCAAACCGGGCGCGGCATCGGTAGAGACGCAGATCGCGCTGGCGAAGGCGCTCGGCCTCAAAGAGAGCGCACTCCAGCTCGAGATGACGTCCAAGGATCCTCGCCGTGTCTCACCGAACGACCACGAGTGGCAGGGAGGGTGCGGCAATGATGTCTGCACCAGGGCCTGGAGAGTGATCGATGCCGACCACGGAATCGCGCTGACGATCCAGGCCGTGCAGCAGGCAGGACAGACTGATTCTCTGCCTGCGTACGTGGAGATCTACGTGGACGACGTTCTGCGCGCCGAAGGAGAAGTCAAATCGAAACAGGACTTCATCGTTCCGGTGGGAAACCGAGGCGCGCACCGGATCGAAGTCGGGCTGGTCAATCCGACAACGAGGAGCCCGTATCCTCGCCGATCTCACGTCGCGAAGATCGCGACTCTTTAGCGACGACGGCGGCGCCCGCGATCGCGGCCAGCGTGACCGGATTCGCAGGAATGAAGAAGTTGAAATCACCGAGCGCGTGAATCATGGCGATGGCGATACTGGTCAGTGCGGCCGCCTTGAACGCACGGCGGCGCCAGCTCATCGGCTCACCCTCTTCTTCGGAGAAGGCGTTCTTCGCCAGCGCGACGAAGCCTCCCAGGAGAGAGGCAAGCGCGATGACAAAGCCGAGCGAGCCGGTCGTGGCCAGGATCTCGGCGTAATCGTTATGGGCATGGTTGGCGAGCACGACGCTGGATGTCGCGCGCGTCATCAGCACGACGTCCTGATAGGTTCCCGCGCCGCTGCCGAAGAGCGGGAACATCTCCCAGATGCGAATGGCGCCCACGATGGACGCTGCCCGGCTGCTGAACTGCGACGCCTGGCTCTGCTCAATCCGGTTCACGGCTTCGGTACGGCCCAGAAAAATGATGACCGCAACGATGGCAGCGATAGCGCCGACGGCAATCACCACACCTCGCAGGGCCGCACGCCGGCCGCGGCTGGCGATTCCGCCGACGATCGCCAGACCGCCGACGACCGCCAGGATCGCCCCCCGCGACTCGGAGACGAGCACGGCCGTCACTGAGGCCAAAGAAGCGAGGAGTCCCGCGCAAAAAGGAAGCAAACGGCTTTCGATCAATTTTGCGAACCGCCGGCCGAGTGGCGCACCCGCGGGCGCGGCCGTGTGCCATGCGTACGCGGAAAGGTAGAGCGACATGGGAAGGAGGATGGCTGCATAGTGCGCGAAGTGATTCGGGTTGACGAACGTTCCCGTGGCGCGCCCGAAAATGAGCGTGTTCTTCCATCCCCAGACCGCGTACCTGCCGGTGGCGGCCTCGTTGACCGCGTAAAGCGCTTCGAAAACCGCCATGGCCGCCAGCACTGACGCCAGCAGCATGCGCCGCGCGTTCTGCGCGAGCATCACCGCCGCGAGAAACGTGGCCAGATAGGCGAGCACGCGGAAGAAATGCAGCGACGTCGCTGATGGATCGAGCGTGATCGGATGGAGCGATGGTGAGGCCACATCCGCAAGCGTCGCCAGCCGGCCGGCCCGAGCCCAGACCGCCGCCGACTGGGGAGAGAGAACGCGCAGCAGAGCCATCGGCATCGGGACGAGTTGCAACCCGATCACGGCCGCGAACAGAATCCCTCCGGCTGTCCAGATGCGCGCCGGACGCGTCATTCGAAATGGCGTGCCGCTCGATGCGCGAAGCAGCAAGATAGCGGCACAGATGAGCAGAGGAGGGACGACGAGCGGCAGTTGCGAGGCGTCGCTGGCGGAGCCGAATGGCATCGGCACCCAGACCAGATAGGCCACCAGCAACAAGAACAGCGTGAGATCTGTCCCCTTCCGCATTGATTCTCCGAGTGAGTCCATTGTAGAGGCCGTGCTACCATCTCGGTGGGCCAATTTCGGACTCATCGTTGTTACGTCAGGGAAGTGGAGGGTTCGTGGGGCAAGGAAAGCGGCTAATCATCGTCGCTCTGGTGGTGTTCGCCTGCTGCGCTCGCGGCTTGTTTGCGCAGAACGGTCTACGCGATCGTGAGCGCGCCTTTGCCGCGAGCAAGGAGATCGCCGACGATCTCCGCAGAGCACACTTCCACCACGGAGCGTTTTACCTCCTGAACACGATTCAGTTGTCGGACATCGGCTACGACTCGAGCTTCTACGTCCCGACCGCCGACCGCCAATCCGGCTTCCGCTTCGGCATCCAGGCTCCGACCAGGCTGTACATCGTTCCGAGCAAGAAGACCGTGTACTCCATCGAGGTGAGACCTGAATGGAGTTTTTTCACCCGCGGCAGCAGCAAGGCCGTCTTCGGCTACCAGGGTCGAGCCGATGCCCAGTTCCTGCTCAATCATCTCTACCTCGACTTTTATGCGCAGAGCGCGAACCAGCTTCGCGCCGATGTCTCCGAGATCGCACGGCTGCTCACGGAAAAGGCGTCGGCCACCGGTGTTTCCGGCGAGTTGAAGTACTCGAGCCGCACCAGCATGACGTTTAACGCCTCGGCAGGAAAAAGCAGCCATCCTCTGGACAAGATCCAGCCCGACGCGCCCGTTCAGTTGCTGGACCGCAGTGAGCACAACTACCGCTTTACGGTCCACCACAAGACCTTCCCTCTGACTTCGCTCTTTGTGGCCACAGAGTTCAGCGACTATTCGTTTACCGACGCCGTGTTCAAGAACGGACGCCGCACGTACGCTGGATTCGGACTGGTCCATGACACCGGTCGCACGGTGACGCAGGGGGAGGTGGGCGAGGGGAAGCTCGATTTCATTCGCCCGGGCCAGCATGATTTTCAGGGCGCACTGGGCAACCTGTCGAGCAGCAAGAAATTCGGCAATTTCACGACCGGGCGCCTGACGGTCTCCCGCGATGTCGACTTCTCCATTTTTGCGCTCAATAATTACTACATCGCCGACCGGGTCAGCGGCTTGCTGTCCTGGGATGCCACGAGGCGGCTGACGCTCAACGCACAGGCTTCGCTCGGGCGTGATCTGTATGAGACACCCGTCATTGGTCCGAACCTCGTCCTCCTGAAACGGCGCGATGTGTTCTCCTTCCCCAGCGTGGGTTTCCTGTACGCATTCGCCCGTCTTCGGGGGGGTGCCGACATCGGTTACGTGCGGCGCACGTCGAACTTCAACGTCAACCTCGACCATGGAATACGGGTTCTGTTTCGGTTGTCATTCACTCCATAGCTTGATTCAAATAATCGATCGGACAAGAGCGGAAACAGACGAAATCGTTTGACAAAGAATTCACGCGGCGACGCGCGCCGAACTCACGATCGCGGACTAGCATCCGTCCGGTCCAAGCTCAAATGGTTCGTCTACCCTACTGCCTTCGCCACCGTGCGGAGCGGTAGATCATCGTTGGGAAGGAAGAAATGAAACGAGTTTTATTGGCTGCAGCGGCGATTGGGATGCTGACGATTCCGGCGTTTTCGCAGCGTCCGCCCACACCGCAGCCGCAGATTCCGGCCGGCTCACTACTGGCCGAGCCGCCGGCAAGCGCCAGCGACGCGCCCATCGGCCCGCGCGATCAGATTGAAGTGAAGGTATATCAAGACCCGAATCTGTATACGAGAGCGACCGTCTCGGACGACGGGCGGATCACGATGCCACTCATTGGCAAGGTCGACGTCTCCGGGCTGACACCGACGGAAGTGGAGCAACGGATCAAGGGTCTCCTCGAAGCCAAGTACATCAACAAGGCCGATGTCACCGTGACGGTGACGGAAGCCGGCAGCAAGCCGATTTCGGTCATCGGCGCCGTGATGCGGCCCGGCCGGATCGGCATCACCGGAAACATCACCCTGATTCAGGCGATCACCCAGGCCGGCGGGCTGGGCACCGGCTACGGCCGCACGCTCTACGTTCTCCGGACCGCTTCGAATGGACTCACGGAGCAGATCGCCGTCGACATCGACGACCTGATGGTCAACGGAAACCCCGACCTCAATCTGCCGTTGCGCGCAAACGACGTGATCAACGTCCCCATCGACAGCTCGATCAGTATCTACGTCCTCGGAGAGGTGATGCATCCCGGCCCCGCGCAGTTCCGCCGCTCGCAAACGCCGACTCTTTTGCAGGTGCTTGCATCGGCGGGCGGCCCGACGGACCGCGCATCGAAGAGAGTCGTGCTGAAGCGCATGGTGGGTGGAACCGAGAAGACGTTTCACTATGACTTCCGCAAGATCATCGACGGCCGCCAGAACGACATCGTGTTGATGGACGGCGACCGGCTCATCTTCCAGGAGAGTTTTTTCTGATCGCAGCCGCGGGGCTCCCTCGCGGGATTTGAAAGAACCGCTGGAAGTCTCTCGATCGATGATGGGTTACCATCAGCCATGGACCTGAACACTCAGGAAGTCCATCTTTCTCACTACTGGAACATCATCTACAAGCGATGGAAAGTCGCCTTGTCGATTCTGGTCGTAGTGATGCTCGGGACGTACGTGGCCAGTTACTTCGCCAAACCTCTTTACCGCTCCACGATTCAGATCCAGATCGAGCGGGAGAATCCAAGCCAGCTCACCGTCGATGACCTCTTCGGCATCGCCGCGTCCGATCAGGAGTTTTTACAGACGCAGTACGTACTGCTCAAGAGCCGCGGCCTGGCCGAGAAGATCATCGACGACCAGAAACTCCTCAGCGATCCGTCCTTTTACCCGGCCGGGATCAATGGCAAAACGGCCGCCCAGATCGCCCAGGCCCGCGAGTCGATGGTGGGAGCGGTGATCGCATCGATCGAAGTCACCCCCGTCCGTGCGACGTCGTTGGTGGAGATCGGCTGTATCGCCGCGACACCGCAGCTTGCCCAGAAGATCGCGGAAGGCGTAGGGGAGTCCTACATCCGACTGAACAACGAGAAGAAATTCGAGTCTGTTCAAAAGGCCAGCGATTTTCTCGACCGTCAAATCTCCCAACTGCGCGCGGACATCGAAGTGACACGCCAGCAGATGCAGAGGTACAACGAAACGAAAGGAATCGTTTCGAAGGAAGACGCCAGCAGCATCCCATTCCAGCGGTTGATGAAGGCGACTTCCGACCTCCAGAACGCCACGAATCTCCGCCTCGAAAAGCTGAATGCCTACAACGCTCTCAGCAATGCAAATCCTGAGTCCGTCACGAGCAGCGATCCCCTGGTCAGCCAGCTCACCGAAGAAGAATCGCGGAAACAGCGTGAATACCAGCAGGGTCTGACCACATTCAAGCCGGACTACCCGACGTTGTTGACGTTGAAGACCTCGATCGAGAAAACGCATCAATCCCGGATGGCTGCAGTGGCCAGTGCCTTCGCCCGGGCGCGCGACGCGGCACATCGCGATCTCGTCGCGGCGCAGCAGAGCGAAGACCAGTTGTATGCGGCGATGAACGCCCAGAAACGCGAGACCGTGTCACTCAACGCCACAGCTGCCGGCCTCGGCGACCTGAGCCGCACGCTCGAATCAAAACAGTCGTTGCTGGATCAGCTCGAGAAACGGCAGAACGAGACGGAAGTTACCGCACGCCTGCGCGGCTCGGCATCCTCAAATATTCATATCGTCGACCATGCCCTGCTGCCCACCGGGCGTTTCAACGTGACGCTCCAGAAGAATCTGCAGAACGCCTTCCCGCTCGGCGTGGTCCTGGGTCTGGCCGCCATCTTCTTTCTCGAGTATATGGATCGCTCGATCAAGACACCCGAAGAGCTCGAGCGCGTCACCAGGTTCGCCTCTTTGGGTGTCATCCCCGCCGCCACCTCGGCTGACGGCGCCGGTTACGGCAATAGCGGTTATGGCTATGGCTACGGCCGCGGAACGGCGAAGCTGAGGCCGGTCGTGGAAGCGAGCCAGGAGCAAAGCGGTATCGACCTGCTGCCGCACAGCAATTCCCGCTCGGCCATCGCCGAAGCCTACCGCGCGTTCCGCACGTCTCTGCTGCTCGCATCGGCCAGCTCGCCGAAAGTGATCGTCATCTCCTCGACCTTCGCCCGTGAAGGGAAGACGACGACCTCGATCAACCTCGCCACGGTTCTGGCTCAGATGGGCAAGCCCGTCCTCCTGATCGACGCCGACCTACGCCGTCCGCGTCTGCAGAAGGTTTTCCGCGGGAAAATGAACCTCGGACTCGTGAACTATCTCGCGGCAAGCATTCCCCTCGACGACGTAATCCAGGAAACGGAGGTTCCCAACCTCTCGCTCATCCTCTCCGGACCCACACCTCCTAACCCCTCGGAGCTCCTCGGTTCCGACCGGATGAAGCACTTGATTCATGAGCTCCGCACCCGCTTTGCGTTCGTGATCTTCGACTCGCCGCCGGTCATGGCCGTGACCGATTCCATCGTGCTGGCAGCGAACGCCGACGGCGTCATCCTCTGTGTTCACGGCGGGCAGACGCCCCGCGACGTCGTGCAGCGTGCGGCCGAGAGACTCCGCCAAAGCAATATCCCGGTTCTCGGTGCGCTCCTCAACAATCTCGACCTTCAGCAATACGGCTACTCGTTCAAGAAGAGCTACTACGATTACTACCAGGACGAACCCGCTGATAAGAAGGCCGCTCCGGCAAAACGCGTTGGATAAACTCGGCGAGGCGCGCCTCGCATGATCGACCTTCATCACCACTGCCTGCCGGGCGTCGACGACGGACCCAGCTCCATGGCGGAGTCTGTCGACCTCTGCAAAATGGCCGCGGACGAAGGCATCGACACGATCGTCGCCACGCCGCATGTGCTGCGGGGCCGCTGGCGCAACCGGACACGGGCGGAGTACGCGTCGATTCTCGACGAGCTAGGCAGCAAGGCCGGCATCGCGCCGCGAATCCTTCTCGGCTCCGAATACTTCTTCGGGCACGACATGGACGAGATGCTGCGGAATGAATCGATTCTTCCACTGGCAGGCAGCCGCTACGTGCTGGTCGAGTTCGCCAGTCACGCCATTCCTCCCCTGGTGCGGGAACCGCTCTATCGCGCCCAGCTCGACGGCTGGACCCCGTTGATCGCTCACCCCGAGCGAAACCTCGTGTTTCGATCGAATCCTGAGGTCCTTGCCTCGCTGCTGCGCGTCGGGGTGAAAACGCAGGTAACGACCGGCAGCGTCACCGGGGACTTTGGCAAAGAAGCGGAGGCGGCGGCCATCGACTGGCTTCAGCGGGGATGGGTTCACGTGATGGCCACCGATGCTCACAACATGGTCAAGCGCCCGCCCCGTTTTCAGGCCGCCCGGAGGCGTGTCGTCGAGCTGGTGGGAGAGGAAATCGCGCAGGCGCTCTTTTACGAAAACCCAAAATCCATCGTCGAAAATCGCGGACTCGTGTACGATCCTGATATTCCAGATGTGACGGAACCAAAATCCGAACCTTTATTCACTCGCGTAAGAAAGATTTTTTCAAGGTGAAACCACTCATTCGCCCGCTCGGGGCGCTCATCACGTGTCTGGTCGCCGTTACGGCATCCGCGCAGAGTTTTTACGATGCGCGATTCCTGAGCGGCGTAACGGACTTCAACCGCGGCGCCTACGTTCGCGCGGTTGACGAACTGCGGGTGGCCGCGTTCGGCCGCGTGGATGATTTGGCCGCGTATGAAGCCGCCGAGATCTATCTCGCCCTCGCGAGTGACAAACTCGACCGCGCGGAAGACGCCCGCCAGGCCGCACTAAAGGTGATTCAGGCCGATCGACTGAACCCGGTCTACGTCAGACTCAACATTCCTCCCGATGTCCGGTCCGCGTTCGAAAGGTTGCTTCCGGCGGTGCTCACGCGCGAACAACTGGCTCATGCGCCGGCCTTCGCGCAGTTCGCAGGCCAGGCCCCGGCGGTCCAGTCGGACGCGCCGCGGCTGACCACGAGACCACGGCCGCCTGTTCCCACGCCGACCAGAGAGCCCAACGTCGCCGTAACGGTGCAGAAGAACGAAGACAAGGTCGAGGCTCCGCAGGATCTCGACTACGGCCGAATGGCTCTCGAGCGTGTCGCAGCCGGAGATGAAGCGGGCGGCAGCCGCTACGCCGCTCTGGCGCTCGCTGCTGACAACGCCAATGTCAATGCGCACACCGCGCTGGCACAGATCGCCTACGCTCACAGAGTCTGGAGCGATGTGGCCGAGCACTACGCAATCGTCCGTACCAACCGGCGGCTGACCGACGACGAGGCCGCTGTGTATTTCATAGCCCTGACGAAGATCAACCGGAATGCCGATGCTCTCGGCGTCAGCCGCGGATTGCCCCCATCCGTTCTTGCGCGAGGCGATGTTCGGGAAGCACTCCAGACACTCGAATCCAACTCTTCGCCGCAGCCGGTTGCCCGGCCGCGCGTGACACCGCAGCCGCAACCCGTCGCTCCGCAACCGGTTCCACCCTCGCCTGTTCCGCAGCCAACGGTGACATCGCGTGCGTCTGCGCCGCAGCCTCAACTGCAACCACAACCACATGCACCGCAACCGCGCGTCACACAGCAGCCCGCACCGATGCCGATTTCGCCTGTTCCCCAGCCTGCAGCAGCCGCACCGCCGCCCGCTTCGGCCCCGGTTGGGCAGAGCGTTGATGCTCCGGCCATTTCGGTACAGATCAGCGCGGCGGAGAAAATGCTCGCGCAGAACAATGTCGTCGGTGCACGAGGCGAGCTACGCCGGATCGCCGGGCTCCCGAACCTCGACCGTCCCGAGCGCCTCTCCCTCGCCAAAGCGATGAGCCAGACGGCGCTGTATGCCGAATCGTCCGCGCAATATCGAAAAGCCTATCCGCTGAGAGCCGGTGAAGAGCCTCACATGTTCTACGAGGCTGTGAACCGCTACCAGCTGGGCGACTACGATCTGGCCCGTCAGCTCATGACGCGGGCCATGCCGGCGCTCCCCCAGATTCCGGCCATCCTCGCCTACCGCGACCGGATTCTGGCCCAGCATTGAAATTTTGACGTATCATGTCCTCTTGTCAGAGGTCGCCATGAAACTCCGTATCCTCCTCACGCTGGCCACAACGGCGTTGTTCGCCGGGTCCCTCTTCGCGCAGCCTGGCAGCATCGAGCACTCACCCGCCGGATGTGTGCTGGAAGGCGAAATGGCCATCATGAGCGTCCAGACCGCGGACGACGGTCTGCTCCGCGCCTACTTCCGCCGCCAGGGATCGACCGACTGGTGCTACGTCGACGGACAGAACCGCGGCAAGGCCTCCACCGTGACTCTTCCGAAGTTCGATCCCAATGAGCAGATCGAGTATTACTTCGTCGTCATCGATGGAAAGCGCGTCGTCGCCAAAAGTCCGAAGATCTACACCGCGCGCAGCGAACATCAATGCGACGCGCAGTTCGCACGTCACGCCATCATGATCACGCTGGAATGCCTCCCGCCGGGCACCAACCCGATCTCGAGCGCCATGAATGCCGGCTACGCGGTCAACACCGTGGTCGGCAAAGATCCCGCGCCTGTGCAGTCACCGGAGCGGCCAGGCCAGGCGCCCAAACCCGATCAGCAGTAAGAGAAGCAGCCACCAACTTTTGAAAGGCCGCCGCAGGGCGGCCTTTCACGTTCAGTGCGCTTTCGCTTTCTTCACTTCCTCGGTCAGAGCCGGAAGGATCGTGAAGAGATCGCCGACAATACCGAAATCCGCGACGCGGAAGATGGGCGCCTCAGGATCTTTGTTGATGGCGACGATGTGCTTCGACGACGACATTCCCGCGAGATGCTGGATCGCGCCTGAAACGCCGGCAGCGATGTAGAGATTCGGACTAACGACGCGTCCCGTCTGCCCGACCTGATGCTGATGATCGATCCATCCGGCATCGACCGTTGCCCGCGACGCACCGACCGCACCGCCGATGGCGTGGGCGAGATCGCGAATCAGAGAAAAGTTCGCCCCTTCCTTGAGACCGCGCCCACCAGAGACGATGATGTCCGCTTCGACGATCGACAGCTCGCCTGATTCCGTGACCTTCGTTTCGACGACCTTCGCTTTCGAATCGGCCGGAGCGCTCACCTCAACCACTTCTGCCGCACCTGCTCCCGACTCTTCGGCGGGAAAGGCGTTGATGCGCGTCGTGGCGATGGCCGGCACGCTGCTGACTTCGACCGTGGCAAATGCTTTCCCCGAATAGACAGGACGCCGTGCTTTCAGTTTGCCGCCGGCCCATTCCAACCGATCGACGTCGGACGCGACGCCCGCGTCGAGGCGCGCGGCCAGACGCGGCGCGAGGTCGCGGCCATTGGACGTACCGCCGAAAAGCACGATCGACGGCGAGGCCTGCGCGATCGCGGCCTGCATCGCCGCCGTGCTCGTCTCCGTGTTGTAGCCACCGGCATCTGCGACAAAGAGTTTCTTCGCGCCGTAGCGGCCGGCATCATCCACTGCTGATTTATCGGAAGCGAATGCGGTGAGATCACCACCCGCTGCTTCCGCGAGCTTGCGGCCGATCGACAATGCCTCGCGTGAGGCCTTCTTCAGCTTCCCATCCTGGACTTCACAAAAAACGAGAACACCGGGCATAGAATCTCCTGCGGCTTCGCGCCGCGTTTTCGGTTGTCGGTTGTCGGTTCGTTGCTTGCGTCGCGGTTGACACCGATCTAACGCGGCGAAGCCGCAATCAACCGACAACCGACAACGCGCCGCAGCGCACTAAATCGCCTTCGCCTCCTCTTTCATGTAGCGAACGATTTCTTTTGCCGCTGCCGCCGGATCGCCGCCGTCGATCTTCCGGCCTCCGCTTTTTTCGGGCGGAAGCTCGAGGGAAACGATCGTCACGCGCTGGTTGACGATGTCGGAGTCAGCGAGGCCGAGGTCGGCGATCGACTTCGTATCGATGGTGACCTTCTTCGCGGCCATGATTCCCTTCAACGATGCGTAGCGCGGCTCGTTCAACCCCTTCTGCGCGGTGATCACGGCCGGCGTAGGCGCTTCGATGACTTCCTCCGCCCCTTCGATCTCGCGGTGCGCGGTCACCTTTCCCGCGGCTGTCTCCATGTGCGTCACGACATTGATCTGCGGGTAGCCGAGGAGCTCGGCCACCATCGGACCGACCAGAGAGTTGTCCGTGCCGACGCCCTGCTTGCCGAAGAAGACGAGATCGTGGGGAATCGTCTTGATCGCAGCGGCGAGCACCTTGGCGATGCCGAGGGAGTCCGCATCGCCCGATTCACCCTTCACATGCAGCGCTTTGGTAGCACCGCGGGCGAGCGATTCGCGCAGTGCCTGCTGTACGCGGTCAGGGCCGAAGCCAAGAACCGTGACGTCGCCGCCTTCTTTCTCTTTCAGACGGATCGCCTCTTCGAGCGCGTACTCGTCGTAGGGCGAGACGATGTATTTGACTCCGGCTTCGTCGATGCGGCGTCCGTCGCCGCCGATCTTGATACGCGTCTCGGTGTCGGGCACCTGCGCGATACACACTACGGAATTCAAGGTAGGCCTCCGGGTAAAGCGGGCCGGATTCTAGGGAAAAGGCACGAGGTTCGCAAACAAGGCTCCAGTTTCCAAACGGAGAGAGTTGGTCACCAGCGAGCAACGGCCTCGCCAAAGGCAGCCGAACGGAGGATTGCGATGCCATTCATGAACCGGAAGTACGAGACGGATCGGAGCCAGTCGGGTAATCGGGGATTCCGGTCACCGATGACCGACTTCAACCGGCAGTCGCGGGGAAGCGGGAACGGCAGCGCACGCCCGAATCTGAAAGCGGCGCCTCCGGAAACGACCAACGCAGAGAGCTTCTACTACCTCAAGCAGATGAGCTCGCGCACACCGATGGTGATCGTGATGACCGACGGCGAAGAGATCCACGGCTCGATCGAGTGGTACGACAAGACCTCACTGAAGGTGAATCGCACCGGCGCTCCGAATCTCCTCATTCAGAAACAGTGGATCAAGTACCTGTTCAAGCAGGAAGAGCTCGATTAGCGCGATCCCTGGGGGGAACGGTTTCGCGCGGAGCGTGACCCGTTCTCTCGTCCGTTCAGCCGAACCGCCCCCGCACTACAATCCCGTGCGTGAAACCGCTCGCGATCACGCTCGGCGATCCGGCAGGTATCGGCGCAGAGATCGTTTTCAAAGCGCTCCGGGAGACCGATGTTCCGGCGATCGTCTTTGGTAGCCGGGCTGTCGCCGATCCGCCCGACGACATCGAGTTTGTCGATGTCGGGGGAGAGGCTCCGGTGCGCTACGGCGTCATCGACGCCACCTACGGACGTATCGCCCTCGACTCGATCGACGCCGCGCTCGAGGCAATTGGCAGCGGCCAATGCTCGGCGCTCGTGACCGCGCCGATTCACAAACAGTCGATTGCTCTTGCCGGCTCGCCGTTCCCCGGCCACACGGAGCTGCTCGCTGCGCGCGCCGGCTTGAGACGTTATGCACACCATTACGCGATGTATTTCGATTCACCGCGTCTGAAGTCCGTGCTGCTGTCGGTGCATCTGCCGTTGCGCGAGGCAATCTCGCAAATTAACTTCGTCGACATCGTTGGCCTGGCCGACCTGATGAATCGAGAGTACAAGCGCCTTTACGGTCAAGCGCCCCGCATCGCTGTCGCGGGCGTGAATCCGCACGCGGGCGAAGGGGGAAAGTTCGGCGACGAAGAGCGCGTCATCGGGAAGGCGGTAGCGCACGCGCGGAAATTGGGGCTGACCATCACCGGCCCGCATCCAGCCGACACCGTCTTCCTGTCTGCGCACCGAGGACAGTACGATGTAGTGCTGGCGATGTATCACGATCAGGCACTCATCCCGATCAAGACGATTGCATTCGATGAATCGGTGAACGTCACGATCGGTTTGCCCTATCTTCGCGTCTCCGTCGACCACGGAACGGCGTTCGACATCGCCGGACGCGGCATCGCCGATGCGGCTCCGATGCGCTACGCGATCCGCTGGGCGGCTACGCACGCCGAGGGCTACACGCGATGAACCGCTGGACCGCCCGCATCCTCGGGCTCATTCTCCTCATCGTTTTCCTGACGCTGATGCTCAATCTCGAGAAGCAGCTTCAGATGCTGCAGAAGAGTCAGGGCGGAAGCGGTGCCGCTTCGACGGCCACAACGTCGACGTGAGCCCTCCGCGCGCATCACCGCGCAGGCGTAAGATCGGCGGATGGACACGAACCGCCTGCTGAAATGGATCATCGTCATCGTGCTGGCGATCGTCGCCTGGAAGTACGGACTGCCATGGGTGAAGGAACACATGCGCGGATCCGTCGCCACATCTTCTTCCCCCGAAAGCTCATGCACCACCACCGCCCAACACGCTTCGGAGATATGGGGCAGCGGGCTCCATCGCTTCGCCAATCCGCCGTATGACATGGCCGCGTGGTCGGAGTTTCGCGGCGGCGTGGAGTCTGAGATCGCGAAGGCCCAGACGGAGTGCCGTTGCTCGCAGCAGTCGTGCGAAACAGCGCGCGGCGCGATGAGCGATCTTCGCAGTCTCGTATCGGAATTCGACACCGCAATCCGGAACGGCTCGCCGCCGCCGGACAACGCGGTGCAGAGGCAGGAATCGATCGATACGACCATCGAGACCGCCGCGGCGCTTGCTCGCGGCGGCAAGTAGTCAAACGCCCATCTCCTCCGCCAACGCCACGACCTCATCACGAAGCTCGCGCCTCGTGCGCAGCAGGCGCTCGAACGCACTGCGCCGCGCGATCCGCCAGGTGAGCGAGCGCGTGCGGCCAATCACGTCGTCGAGCTGTTCGAAGAAACGAAGCGCGATGTAGCCGAGAAACGGAAGAACGACCAGCACAACGGCGCCGTACAGGAATCCGAAACGAAAACCGGCCGCGACCGCGAGCGCGGCATACACGAGCGGAAAGAAGACCATGCCTGCGACCGCCTTCACCGTCGCAACCAGCTCCTCTTCGTGCGTGAATCGTCTCGCCAGAAATCCGATCAGCCGATAGATCGGATAGTGAATGATGGCTCCCAGCAATGCGAGCGGCAGCGTGATCAACAACGTCGACAGAGTTCGCACACTACCTCGCACTGTGGGTGCCGGCAGCGTCTCCGGCTCGAGATTCGCGCTGCCAAGCTCCGCCTCGAATCGCTCGAACCGCGATTGCAGATGAGCTAGTCGCGCGGGATCGCGCTCGCGAAGGCGCGCGTAGCCGGCGATGAACCGTTTGCGAAGATCGAGTTGCTCCGGCAGCGCGGCGCGGCCAAGCGACATCACACGCTCGGCGCGTCCGATGAGATCGAGCGCTTCGCGCGTGTCTGCCTGCAGCGTCAACTCCGCCATCGCCTTCTCGATGCGCGATGTGAGCGCGTCGACCGCCTCGCGCGGCGGCTCGCCGGCATCATCGACCGCCACCGGCGCGACTCGGATCGGATCGCCGTAGTAAACGAGCGCATTGCTGCGGAAACTTTGCTTCGCCGTGTAGAAGATCGCAGCCGGCACGATGAAAATATCGGGGCATTCGTCTGCCCCGCAGCCGAGGGCGATGCGCGCGGCGCCGGTTTTCAGCTCCTTCAGCCGCGGCTCGCTGTGCGTCGTCCCCTCGGGGAAAATCGCGATCGCGCCGCCGCGCATCAGCAGCGCACGCGCCGCCGCGAACATCTCTTTGTTCTTCGTCGTTGAAAAATTGTCCTGCGTTCGGTAGACCGGAATCGTGTCCAGTCCTCGGGCGAGCCAACCGATGAGCGGCATGCGAAGGATCGGTGCCTTAGCCAGGAACGAGATCGGCCGCGGCGTGAAACAAAGGAGAAAGAGCGGATCGATCAGACCGTTGGGGTGATTGACCGCGAAGATCACGGGCGCGTTGGGGACGTGGTCCCATCCGACACTCTCGATACGCCGGAAGAAGATGTTCGCGATCAGCCGCAGCAACGGAACGACGAAGCGTCTCAACGCTGGCGTCCCCACCAAGCCGTGTAGCACCAGATGCCACCAGCGACGAGGATGGCGAGCGGCACGAGCATGAACGCCCGCTCCAGCGTCGAGTGATCGGAGACGAGACCGATCAACGGCGGTGAGGGGATGTCGCCGACGAGATGCATCACGAGAACGGACAAGCCGAGCGCTGTGGCCCGCTCGCCAGGCTTGACCACATTGATGATCGCGGAGTTCACCGGTCCCGTCGACATGAAGATGAACACCTCTGCGATGGCGATCGCCGGCAGATACACGCCCCGATGCGGATTCGAAACCGCGACGTACGTCGCCGGCGCCGCAAGCAACGTGGCGATGCCCGAGACCCACAGGTAGGACTGTTTCGATCGCGATAAGAAGAGATCGCCCAGCCACCCGCCGGCGAACGTTCCGACAAACCCTGTTACCAGCGCGATCGCGCCAAATGTCACCGTCGCTTCACTCCGCGGCATGCCGCGCACGCGCTCAAGAAACGCGGGCATCCAGTACCCGAGGCCGCCGAGTGCGAAGGTGTACGCGCCGTAGCCGAGGGCGGTGAGGATGAAGGGACGATTGCGGAGAAGATCGCGATATGCGTAGGTCCAGGGAGTCGGGGGTCGGGGGTCGGAGTTTTCCACTGCGCTCATCGTGCAGTTCGCTTCTGTCTCCGACTCCCGACCCCCGACTCCCCACTCCCCGCCAACATCATGCAATCCCCTCGGCGGGTCCTTCACCAGCATCACGAGAAGCGCGAGGAGTAGGCCCGGCGCGCCGGCGATCCAGAACGCAGCGCGCCAGCCAAAGTGCTGGTCGGCGAGACCGCCGAGGATGTAGCCGGCTGCGGAACCGATCGGGATGGCGGCGAAGAATACCGCCAGGACACGTCCGCGCTTCTCGATCGGAAACGAGTCTGCCAGGAGTGCCGGCGCGATCGTTCCGTAGGCAGCCTCGCCGACGCCCACCGCCGACCGGGCAATGAAGAGCGATGTAAAGCCGCGAGCGAGTCCCCCCAGCGCGGTCGCCACACTCCAAACCGCCACCCCGAGTGCGATCAGTGGGGGACGGGCGTTCCGGTCGCCAAATGTCCCGAACAGAGGCGAAGTCAACGTGTAGATGACGATGAACCCGGTCGGGAGAAGACCGATCTGCGTATCCGAGAGTTGCAGCGACTTCTTCAGCGACTCGACAACCGCGGCGACCACCCATCGATCGAGGTAGTTGAAGAGGTTGATGAGCGCGAGGATTGCCAACGCGTATCGCGCGGCGCGCTGCGCGGCAGGCGTATCGGTCGCTGCTGGCATCCACAGAAGTGTAACGGCGAAACTCGGCGAACGCCGGAACGTATTCAAAGAGCGCGGTTATCATGGCGCTCACTCACTCATCATGAAACGAGCCCTTCCCTACCTGGCGTGCATTGCCGGCATCGTCGCGCTCGTGCTGATCATTCCGCGCTTCAATGACGCGCAGCCGCAGGGGATCCGTCTCACCCGCTCCGACGCCGTGCCGATCGCCGATGCACAGGCGCGCCAGCTCGGTATTCCGGTCGACCGCGCGTGGACCGTGCTGTCGTGGTCAGAGTCGGGGCTGCTCAACAAAGAGCTGGAGCCCAAGCCGGAGCTGCGCCGGCGCGCAGCCAACGACCCTGTGATCGGTCCCCGCCTCGGTGGTTACAAGCGCGTCTACTATCGTCGCGGCCTCGAGAAGAACAGCCCCTACGGATACGTCGTCGTCGATCAGCGGACGGGCGCCATCCTCATGGCGCGGAGGCAACGTCGCGCCGAAGAGCCGGGCGCGCGTCTCACCGAAGCGCAAGTGCGGCTCCGGGCTGACGCCTTCGTTCATTCGCGCAACTTCCCAGGAGCGCCGTCGCCTCAGTTCGAGGACGCGCGCCCCAACGTGATGCGCTCGCGGACGGACTGGGTACTCCGCTACCGGGTCAAGACCACCTTCCCCATCGGCAACGTCGTGCCGTATCTGTACGTCTCCTTCGCCGGCGACCAGTTCACTGGGTGGGGGCTCACCGAAGAGTACGCCGACGGCAGCAGCTTCCGGGGAGACGACACGGGAAGCGGCGTCGCCAGCATTTTGCTGCGCTTCGCCACAATCTACGCGTTGTTGCTGATCCTGCTCGTCATCTTCCTGCGTAAATACCACGCCGGTGAAGTCGGCGTCGGCACCGGCTCGATCCTTTTCGCGATCACGCTCCTCATTGCTCTTGGCATCGACTTCATGATGGGTCCCTCCGGCACGGAAGGGAACACGATGGGGAGCCTCGACGCGGCATCGACCACCGCGGCCCAGATGGCGTTCAAGTTCCTTCTCTACGATCTTCCGCTCGCCGTGGTCGTCTTCTTCGCCTGGTCGGTCGGCGAGAGCTACACGCGCGAACGGTGGGGCGAGTGGCTGGCTTCCTTCGACGCCATCCTCCGCCGCGATTCGCTCAACGCCACCGTCGGGCGCTCCGTCTTCAACGGCGTGCTCTTCGCGCCCGCGATCGCCGGATCGGCGTTTCTGGTCGGCGCGATTCCGCTCATGTTCAATCTCGCCCATCCATCGATGGGCGGCGGCACCGAGATTTTCGTCCGCCTGGGCGGACCGCTTCTCATCGTGCTCTTCGCCGCGTTCGATGCGGTGATCTTCCCGATCACGTCGCTGTTTTTCATGTCGTGGACGAACCGTCACCGCGTGCTATGGCTCGGAATGATTTCCGCCATCGCCTTCGGTGTGATCTGCGGCGTCTGCGGTGTTCCGATCGACCCGCTGCTCCCGGAAATGCTTTTCGGCTTCGGTGCAATGGCATCGATCGTCCTGATGCTGCGCAGATTCGATCTGCTCTCAACGTCCGTCGCGCTCTTCGGTGGCGGTCTTCTGTCGATGATCCTGCCGTTGGTGTCGGTGGCGCGCGGCCACATCCTCCAACAACTGATCCTGGTCACGGCGCTCCCGCTGGCCGCGCTCCTCATCTTCGGAATTGCGGCGATGATGACGAAGCGCGAAGTGGTCTACACGTATGAAGACCTCGCGCCGCACGTCAAACGGATCGTCGAGCGCGAGCGCGTGAAAGCGGAGATCGATGCCGCGAATCGTATTCAGGCCGCACTCCTGCCGGTCGATGCTCCCGAGGTTTCGGGAGCGGCGTTCGCATCGCACTATCGCGCGGCCACCGAGATCGGCGGCGATTACTTCGACTTCCTCACGATGCCTTCGGGCGAGATCGGCATCGCATTCGGCGACGTCTCCGGTCATGGTCTGACCAGCGGAATCGTGATGGCGATGGCGAAGGCGGCGCTGCTGGTGCAGGTCGGCTACGACCCGGGGCCGCGCGCGGTGATGAACGTGTTGAACGACATCGTCATGAAGACCGCGCCGCGGCGCATTCTCATGACGTTCTTCTTTGGTCTGCTCGATCCGGACACGCAGACGCTGCGCTTCTCCTCGGCAGGTCATCTCGATCCCTACGTCTATCGCGCGGCCGAGAAACGTCTCGAAGCGCTTTCGTCGTGGGGCTTCCCCCTCGGCGTCAAACGCCGCGAGCCATTCACCGAGCACACCGTCGACTTCGACGCCGGCGACCGGCTCATCCTCTACAGCGACGGGTTGATCGAAGCGATCGACGACGATGGCGATCCATTCGGCTTCGACCGCTTCGAAAAGACGATCCTCGCCTGCGGCCACATGCACGCAGAGGACATCAAGAAAACGCTTCTCAACTCGATCAGAAAGTTCACGCGCAACCGGCCTCCCGAGGACGACCAGACGCTGGTGGTCGTCTCGTTCGAGGAAGAAGCAAGAGCGCGGGCGGCAAGTTAGCCTGAGCTGGCCCACACTTCTCACACTCGTGACAAACTGACCCTTTCTTCAGTCGAGCGCCTTCGTCGCGCGATCGAACCGACCATTGCGATTTCGGAATCGACCATTCCGGCATCGGAATGATTCGTTCCGACATCGGAATGATTTGTTTCGGCATCGGAGTGATTCGTTCCGACATCGGAATGATTTGTTCCGACATCGGAATGATTCGTTCCGGCATCGGAATGATTCGTTCCGGCATCGGAATGATTTGTTCCGACATCGGAATGATTCGTTCCGGCATCGGAATGATTTGTTTCGACATCGGAATGATTCGTTCCGGCATCGGAATGATTCGTTCCGGCATCGGAATGATCTGTTCCGGCATCGGAACGGCGGATTGCGGCATCGGAACAAAACATTCCGACTTATTACCGCCCTCTCCCGTCTTCCAGCCGCTGATTCCGGCTCATTACCGCTCATTCCCGTCTTTTGGCGCTCATCTTCCCAGTTGCGTGACCTTTTTCCGGCTGGCCCGTCTCACCTTCGTCTGAACCGTTTCCGACCGCGCGATCAGCGTTTTCGCCGGCGGCGAGATGTCGAAGCTGTACGTCAGGCAAGCAAGCACGCCGACAAATTCCGGCGTCCGCCCTGACAGCACTCGGGCGGGACGCCCGAGTGCCCGCGGTCGAGACGACCGCACTCCATTACAATCCCCGCCCCATGGCTACCAATACCGAACCAAACAAGATCATCTACTCGATGATCGGAGTGTCGAAGTTTCACGGCAAGAAGCAAGTCCTCAAGGACATCTACCTCTCCTATTTCTACGGCGCGAAGATCGGCGTCATCGGCCTGAACGGTTCAGGCAAATCGTCTCTGCTGCGCATCCTCGCCGGCACCGACCGCGACTTCCTCGGCGAGACGGTCATCTCCCCCGGCCACACCGTCGGCTTCCTCGAACAGGAGCCGCAGCTCGATCCTGAGAAAACCGTTCGCGAGATCGTTGAGCAGGGCGTGCAACCGGTCATCGACCTGCTCAAGGAGTTCGACGAGATCAACAACGCCTTCGGCGATCCGGATGCCGACATGGACAAGTTGATGGAGCGACAAGGCAAGGTGCAGGACAAGCTCGACGCCGCGGGCGCCTGGGACCTCGACTCCAAGCTGGAGATGGCAATGGACGCGCTTCGCTGTCCGCCGGGCGACACGCTATGCGGCATCCTTTCCGGCGGCGAAAAGCGGCGTGTCGCACTCTGCCGGCTGTTGCTCCAGTCGCCGGACATTCTGCTGCTCGACGAGCCGACCAACCATCTCGACGCCGAGTCGGTGGAGTGGCTGGAAAAACATCTCCAGCAATATCCCGGAACCGTCATCGCCGTCACGCACGACCGCTACTTCCTCGACAACGTCGCCGGATGGATCCTCGAGCTCGACCGCGGCGCAGGCATCCCGTTCAAAGGCAACTACTCATCGTGGCTGGAGCAGAAGCAGGCCCGCCTGCAGCACGAAGAAAAATCGGAGTCGCAGCGGCAGAAGACCCTCGAGCGCGAGCTCGAATGGATCCGCATGTCGCCGAAAGGACGTCACGCCAAAGGCAAAGCGCGCATCAATTCGTACGAGGAACTGCTCAGCCAGCAGACACAGGAAAAGGTACAGGACCTCGAGATCTACATCCCACCCGGCCCGCGCCTCGGCAACATCGTCATCGAAGCAGATCACGTACGGAAGGCGTTCGGTGACACGCTCCTCATCGACGAGATGGAGTTCAAACTTCCGCCCGGCGGCATCATCGGTGTGATCGGCCCGAACGGCGCCGGCAAGACAACGCTCTTCCGCATGATCCTCGGCCAGGAGCCCGCGGACGCCGGCACGATCCGCGTCGGCGAAACGGTGACGCTCGGATACATCGATCAGAACCGCACGCTCGATCCCGAGAAATCGATCTTCGAAGAAATCACCGGCGGCACCGAGTTGGTACTCCTCGGAACGCGCGAGATGAACTCACGCGCCTACGTGGCCCGCTTCAACTTCTCCGGCTCCGATCAGCAGAAGAAAGTCGGCATCCTCTCGGGCGGTGAGCGAAACCGCGTTCATCTCGCGAAGATGTTGAAGGAAGGCGCCAACGTGCTACTGCTCGACGAGCCGACGAACGACCTCGACGTCAACACGATGCGCGCACTGGAAGAGGCGCTGGAGACGTTCGCAGGATGCGCGATCGTCATCTCCCACGACCGCTGGTTTCTCGACCGCGTGGCCACGCACATCCTCGCATTCGAAGGTGACAGCCGCGTCGTCTGGTTCGACGGAAACTACAGCGAGTACGAAGAAGACAAGCGCAAGCGGCTCGGAGCCGAAGCCGACCAGCCGCACCGGATCCGCTACCGGCAGATGACGCGGTGAGAGATTGCGCTTCGCGCGTTGTCGGTTGTCGGTTGATTCGAGGCGATTAGTCTTGTTGGTATCAGAGATCCAGAAATCAGCGGTCAGTGGCCAGCCGCTCAGCGGTCAGCGGTCCAGGATCTCCGACAATCCACTGATCTCCGACACGAATAAAACCAACCGCTCGAATCAACCGACAACTGACAACCGACAACCGACAACGCGCGAAGCGCAATCTTGGGCTCCCAAGTCTTGCAACGATCCGGCACAGCGCGTAGGATGCGCCTTCCCGGTAAACGCCGGCTAAACGGCGGCTGTCCAACCGCTCCAATCAGTGCCCAACAATTGTCTTTCTGAACGAGGAAATCTTTCGCGGATGCGCCACACGGAATCGTGGCCGGGCTTTGATGCGGCGAACCGTTGCGCGTGTTCAATCCGTTGAATCACTCGATTCCGAGAGCGGACCGTTTGATGAAGCAACCCCTTATTTTGCAGTGACTTGAGATCCAAGAATCCGTTTGCATAAGTGGTTCGGCAAATGCACGGCACGTTTGAAGTCCAACAGTAATATTCACTTGAGGGAAAATCGAGGAGGAACGATGAAGCTACAACGATTTACGATCTGTTTCTTCCTGCTGCTCCTGGTTGCAGCCGGCGCCTTCGCGCAGGGCACGACCGGGGCGCTGACCGGCACGGTCACGCAAGCGGGAACCAATCTTCCGGGCGTGACAGTGACGATCTCGTCGCCGACACTGCAGGGAACACGTACAACCGTCACGAATGAGAACGGCGACTACAACTTTTCGGCCATTCCGCCAGGGAAGTACAAGATCACCTTCTCCCTGTCGGGCCTGACCGACGTGACGAAGAATGTGACGGTCAACCTTGTCGAGACCTCGCGGATGGATGCTGACATGAAGATGTCGGCCGTGTCCGAGGCCATTACCGTGACGGCCAACCAGTCGATGGTCATGGAGACGCCACAGGTTCAGTCGAACTACAAACAAGAGGCAGTCAACAAACTCCCCATCAACCGCAACCCGGCAGCGCAGGCTACGCTCTCGCCCGGCGTCAGCGCCGGAATCAACGGCAACACGATCTCCGGCGCGATGTCGTACGACAACCTCTATCTCGTCAACGGCGCCGTCGTGAATGAAAACCTTCGCGGCCAGCCGCACGCCCTCTACATCGAAGACGCCATTCAGGAGACGACGGTTCTCACCGGCGGCATCTCCGCAGAGTTCGGCCGCTTCACCGGCGGGGTAGTTTCTTCGATCACCAAGTCGGGCGGCAACGAGTTCAGCGGCTCCGTCCGCGACTCGCTCGACAATCCTCAGTGGACAGAAAAGAGTCTGCCCTCGCAGACCACCCCGATCGACCATACCAACAACACGTACGAAGAAACCCTCGGTGGCCGCATCATTCGCGACCGTCTGTGGTTCTTCGTGGCCGGCCGCCAGTCGAAGATCTCGGCCAACCGCTCGATTTCAGCCGTGACGGGTGGAGGCGGTCTGCCGAATCCAACCATTGCCGCGTATACGGTCAACACGAGCAACCCACGTCAGGAATACAAAGTCACCGCAAACCTGACACAGAAGCACTCGATCGTCGGGTCGTATCTCAACAACGATCAGAAATCAGACAAGAACTGCCAGGGCACTTGCATCGATCTGCGTACGCTGAACACGACCGGTGTCGATAACCCGAACAACTTCAAGACCCTGCACTACAACGGCGTCCTCACCAACAACCTCCTCCTCGAAGGCGACTGGGCGAAGAAGTACTTCGCGTTCGTCGGCTTCGGCGGCAGCCAGCCTCAGGGCGCCACCAGCGCTCATGACCTCGCTACCGGTACGACCCTGCGCGACAATTTCACCGGGCAGGGTGGAACCGGCAATGCTCCGCTCTTCTGCGGAAGCTGCAGTCCCGAGCTTCGCAACAACAAAGAGTGGGAAGCGAAGGCTCGCTACTTCCTTGGTACCAAGTCGCTGGGCACCCACAATATGGTCATCGGTTACGACGATTGGGCTGAGCAGCGGCTCTCGAACAATTACCAATCCACCACCGATTTTCGTTTCAACGTCAGCGGCGCGGCGCCGGTGCAGCAGCCTGACGGCACGATCAAGGTCCAGCTAACCAGCAACGTCGATAGTTTCTCCTGGTTCCCGATCGCCTTCGCATCGCTTGGCTCGAACCTGAAGACCACCTCAGTTTTCGCCAACGACAAGTGGGACCTCAACCAGCACCTCACCTTCAACCTCGGCGCCCGCTACGACAAGAACGACGCCGTCGACAGCGCCGGCAACGGCATTTCCAAAGACAGCCTGGTCAGCCCGCGCGTCGGCGCGATCTTCGACGTCTTCGGCAATGGCCGCCTACGCGTAGACGCCAACTACGGAATCTACAGCGGCCGCCTCGCCGAGACCGTGTCCGGCTCGGCCTCCGCAGCCGGAAACCCCGCCAGCTATTTGTTTGTCTACGGCGGTCCCAGCACCGGTCTGCTCGATTCAGTGACTGCCCTCGAGCAAGCCTTCACCTGGTTCCTCGCCAACGGTGGAACCAACCGCACCTTCGCTTCCGCCAGCATTCCGGGACTGAACACCAAGCTCGATCCCTCCGGTATCAAGTCCCCCAACATGCGCGAGTTCACCGTCGGCGCGGGCACGCAGATCGGGAAAGGCTACGTCCGCGCGGATTACATCAACCGCGACTGGCGCGATTTCTACGCCCAGTTTGACAGCCTGGCCCTAGGCACCGTCGTCGGAAATCCATTCACCGGTGCTCTGGCCGACCTCAACATCATCGGCAACTCGGATCGGCCGGTCCGCAAGTACTGGGCTCTTCAGACCCAGGCTCAATACCAGCTTCCCGCCGGTTTCAGCGCGGGTGGCAACTACACGTACTCCAAGCTCACCGGCAACGTCGAAGGTGAGAACAGCGGCAGCGGTCCGATCACGTTTGCCAATCTGGACGTGGCCTACCAGGAGTACCAGAACTTCAAGCAGAATGCCCCAACCGGCTACCTCGCCGCCGATCAGCGCCACAAAGTGCGCGCATGGGGCACGTACGACATCGGTACGTCGATCGGACACTTCAACTTCGGCGTGATCGAGCGCTACGACTCGGGCAGCCCGTACTCCGCCGCCGGCTCCATTCCGATCACGAATGCCATGCTGTGCTCCGGGATTCCAACCGCGACGGGCACTACCGTCACCAGCTACAACACCTGCTCGTACAAGCTCGCCGACAACACGACAGGCACCGGGACCCCGATTTATCCGAACGGCGCTACCCGTAATACGGCGAGCCAGTACGCGCCTAACGGAAATTCATCGACGGCAACAACCACGAGCGGACTTCCGGCAAGAGCGTTCCTCGGCCCAACTTCCGTTACCTACTTCTTCAGCCCTCGCGGCGCCTTCAAGACGAACAGCATCATCTCCACGGACGTAGCCGTGAACTATGAGCTGCCCATCCGGAACTTTGCGTTCTTTGCCAAGGCAGAAGTTCGGAACCTGCTGAACCACCGTTCGAGTGTCAGCGTTGTGACGACTGTCCGGACGAATTCCACCGCAGGTTCGGGTTTGCTCGCGTTCAACCCGTTCACGCAGTCTCCGATCGAGTGCCCGAAGGGCCAAACGGCTGCACAGTGCACTGCCCTGGGAGCGAACTATCAGCTTGCCAGCACCTTCGGAACGTCAAACACTACGCCGACGACCTTCTCGCAGGCCGGCAGCTTCCAGCTCCCGCGCACCTACGTGTACGCAATCGGCGCGCGCTTCTAGTCATCCCGCAACATCGGTTGTAACGAAAGCCCCGGCCTCGGCCGGGGCTTTTTGTTTCAGTGCGGAAGACCGAACACGTAGTAAACGACACACAGCGCCGCAAGCACGATCGATCCGCCGTTGATCTCGCGCGGGCGCCCCGCCAGAAGCTTCATCAACGGATACAACACCAGACCCGCGGTCAAACCGTTGGCAATGTTGTAGGTGAAGACCATCATCGCGATCGTCGCGAACGCCGGCACGAGCTCTGTCAGGTCGTCGAAGTCGATGCGGCGGATCGACTCGAGCATCAGCGCGCCGACCGCAATCAGCGCAGGGCCGTACGCAAAGCGAAGCTGCTGCATCGGCTCGACCAGCGGGATGAAAAAGAGTGACAGCACAAAAAGGAGACCGGTCACGATCGCAGCCAGGCCCGTGCGCGCCCCCTCGCGGATGCCCACCGCCGACTCGATGTACGCACCGCTCGTCGACGTCCCCAGCAATCCGCTGATGCAGCACGAGATGGCATCAACGGTCATCGGCTTCTCGATCTCGGGAAAATTGCCGTGTTCATCGAGCATCCCGCCTGCGGCTCCGACGCCGACGAGAGTCCCAAGCGTGTCGAGAAAGCTCATCAGAAAAAGCGTCAGCAGGATCGGCAGGAATGACAGCTTCAGCACCCCACGAACATCAAGCTGCAGCGCGATCGGCGCCAAGCTGTAATCGCCCGTGAAGGGCATCGCAAAGAACGCGTGCGGGGCATGACCGAAGCCGAGGAGGATGCCGGCGGCGGCGGTGAGGACGATGCCGATCAGGATGGCACCGCGAACGCGCAGCCGCATGAGTGCCATCATCACGATGAATCCGCCGACGGCCAGCAGTACCTGCGGGCTGCGCAGATTGCCGATCTTCACCGGCACTCCCGTTCCGCTCTCGACGATGCCCGTCTCCGTCAATCCGATGAACGCGAGGAAGAGGCCGATGCCCGCGGCGAAGCTGAACTTCAGACTCTGCGAGATCGACTTCGCAAGCCAGCCGCGCAGCCCGATCAGCGTGATGATCAGGAAGAGAACGCCACTGACGAAGACCGACCCGATGCGCTGCTGCCACGTGATGCCGAGCGCGCCGAGCCCAAAGGCGATAAAGGCGTTCTCTCCCATGTACGGCGCCACCGCGATGGGCCGCTTCGCGTACAGCCCCATGAGAATCGAGCCCAGCGCCGCGACGACGATCGTGGCCACAGTGCTCGCCCCGACCGGCAGTCCCGCCGCCTTCAGAATCGCCGGATTGACGACGATGATGTAAGCCATGGCGACGAACGTCGTCGCGCCGCCGATGATGTCTTTCTGCATGACGCATTATTGCGCTGCGCGCGTTGTCGGTAATTGCGCTTCGCGCGTTGTCGGTTGTCGGTTGATTGCGCTTCGCGCGTTGTCAGTTGTCCGTTGATTGCGACCTTGGGCCGCGTTGCGCGCGAGACTTCCGCCTTTTGAACCCGTCGGCAATAACGCGCACGGCAGCGACAACGCGCGCAGCGCAACCAACCGACAACCGACAACGCGCGCAGCGCAATTACCTACTCCGCCAATATCCACGCCAGCGCCGCCACCGCTGCCGAATCCTGCGCAAGCTCCTTCGGATCGACCTTGTCGAGCGTGTCGGCGTTCGTGTGGTGATAGTCGAAGTAGTGCAGCGGCTCCGGCACGAGGCCGAATCCCGGCACGCCCGCCGCAGTCAGCGGGCCGGTGTCCGCCCCTGTCTCCTCGGCGACCTCGAAGTGGTTGGAGGAGACCGCCGCCAGCGGCTTCGTTCTCGATTCCAGCGCGGCCAGTGCGTCACCTTTCAGCGTCGTGGTGAATCCGGTCGGCGCCGCGCCGCCGGCATCGGTCTCAATCGCGGCGATGTGTTTTTCTTTTCCATGATCCTTCGCGTACTGTTGCCCGCCGCGCAGACCGTTCTCTTCATTCATATAGAGGACAGCGCGAATCGTACGGCGGGGATGAAGGTTCATCTCTTTTAACAGCCGCATCGTCTCCATCACCATCGCCACGCCCGAGCCGTCGTCGATCGCGCCCGTTGCCAAGTCCCACGAATCGAGGTGCGCGCCGATGAGGACGATCTCCTCCGGCTTCTCGCTGCCCCGAATCTCGGCGATGACGTTTGCCGACATCACGTCAGGAAGCGTCCGTGGCGTGAGGACTATTTGCATACGCACGCGCTTTCCTCTGGCCAGCAGCCGGTGCACGAGCATCGCATCCTCAGCCGTCAGCGCTCCCGCCGGAATCCGCGGCTGCTTCGGATCGTAGTGCAGCGCGCCCGTGTGGGGCGTCCGCAGCGAGGCGGATCCGACCGAGCGAATCACGATCGCCTTGGCACCAAACTCCGCGGCGCGGCTGGCACCGGCGCCACGAAAGGCGACGGCGATGCGGTATGCCTCGAACGCGCGATGCGCACGAACGAGATCCATGTCCATCGGGTTGTTGTAGAAAACGATCTTGCCGCGCAGTTTCGCGGCTCCGAGCGTTTTCAGCTCGTCGAACGAAGCGACTTCGATGACGTCGGCAGTGATCCCTGCTGCCGGCGTCGCCACGCTGCCGCCGATTGCGGTAAGCACGATGCGATGACTCGCCGGCGACACGAGCTGCGCCTCCTCACGGCCACGCACCCAATGCGGCACCTTCACCGGCTCGTTCGAAACCGGGATCTCCCATTCGCGGAACTGCTGCGTCGCCCACTTCACCGCCAGGGCCGCTCCTTGCGAGCCGGAGAGCCGCGCACCGATGTCGTCGGTGAGATGACTCAGCGTTTCGTACGAACGCGACGACTGCAATTCGCGCGCGATGAGCGCATCGGCGGGTGATTGCGCGAAGGCAGAGGTGGAAGCGAGCAGCAGAAATCCGATGAGGCTTTTCATTGCCCGCGAAGTGTAGCGGAACAATTGTGGCTGGAGACAATTCAACCACAGAGACACAGAGGTCTCGGAGAAACTCTGTGTGCTCTGTGTCTCTGTGGTGAACCTAACCTACACCTCTTCCGTATCGATCTGCGCACGTTGCAGCGCGCCCGAGTAGTCGACGTAGATCGACTTCCACTCGCTGAACACGTCGATGCCAGCGATACCCGCCTCGCGGTGACCATTGCCGGTCTGCTTTGTCCCACCGAACGGCAAATGCACCTCGGCGCCGATCGTCGGCGCGTTCACGTAGAAGATGCCGGTGTACATGTCGCGCATCGCCACGAATGCCTTGTTAATGTCGCGCGTGTAGATCGACGAAGACAGCCCGTACTTGACGCCGTTGCCGATCGAGATCGCTTCCTCGAGCGACTCGCAGCGCATCACCGCCGTCACCGGCCCGAAGATCTCCTCCTGGGCGATGCGCATGTCCGGCTTGACGTTCGCGAACACGGTGGGCTGATGAAAATGACCCTTGCTGTACGCGCCATCCGTCAACGTGGCGCCGCCCGCTGTCACCGTCGCTCCCTCGTCGCTGCCGATCTTCACGTACTTCGCGATCGTTGCGATCTGGTCCGCCGAGATGTTCGGCCCCATGTCCGTCTGCGGATCGAGTCCGTTGCCGACGCGTAGTTTGTTCGCACGCGCGGAGAGCTTCTCCACAAACTGATCGTAGATTTTCGAGTGCGCCACGATCCGTGACGCGGCCGTGCAACGCTGGCCGGCCGTACCGAATGCACCCCAAAGCGCGCCGTCGACCGCGAGATCGACATCGGCGTCGTCCATGACCAGGATCACGTTCTTGCCGCCCATCTCGAGGTGGACGTGCTTGAATTGTGGCGCGCAGGCGACCGAGATCTGGCGCCCCACATCGGTCGAGCCGGTGAACGAGATCACGGACACTTTCGGATGCCGCAGCATCGGCTCGCCGACCGCCTTGCCGCCGCCGGTGACGACGTTCCACACACCTTTCGGCAGTCCGGCCTCTTCGAATGCTTCCGCGAGCATCACCACAGACAGCGGCGTTTGCGATGCCGGTTTGATGACCACCGTGTTACCGCAGATCAGCGCAGCCATTCCCTTCCACGCCGGAATTGCGATCGGAAAGTTCCACGGCGTGATCAGACCGGCGACGCCGAGGGGCATGCGAACGGCCATGTTGAACTTGTTGGGCAACTCGGAAGGAGTGGTCACGCCGTGCAAGCGGCGTCCTTCGCCGGCCATCAGGAAGGCCATGTCGATCGCTTCCTGCACATCGCCGCGCGTCTCCTGCAGCACCTTCCCCATCTCGCGAGTCATCTCGGATGCGATCGCTTCCTTGTCCCGCTTGAGGATGTTGGCGACGGCATAGAGGTACTCGGCGCGGAGCGGTGCGGGTGTCAGCCGCCACTGCTGAAACGCTCGGTCTGCGGCGTCGACGGCTGCATTCAGATCGTGCTCATTCGACTCCTGAAACGTGCCGATGAGATCGTCGTTGTCGGCGGGATTGCGGTTCTCGAAGGTCGTTCCGCTCGCAGAAGCGACCCACTGGCCATTGATGTAGTTCTTGTAGTCGCGCGTTGGGCGCAGTGCTGTGTTGGGCATGATTCCTCCGGTTGGTGCTGAGACTGGAGATCAGAGACCAGAGATCAGGGCATCGAAAACGTGATTCCTGATCTCTGGCCGCTGATCTCCTGATGGTTAGATACTCGCGATCCGAGACTGGACAACAAAGGTGACTCCTGATCTCTGGTCGCTGATCTCCTGATGAGTTAGAGACTCGAGATCAAGACTGGAGATCAGGACATCGATGTGATTCCGGATCTCTGCTCGCTGATCTCTCGGTGATTAGAGACTGGGAGATCAGACCAGCGATCATAGCAATGACAACGACCTGATCTCTGATCTCTCGTCGCTGATCTCTCGAAACCCGCTACTTCCCCGGCTCGCTCTGAGCCGCCGCCGGCTTCGCCGATCCCATATCCACCGAGCCGCGGAAACGTGCTCCCTCGGCGACGATGATCTTCGGCGCTTTGATGTTCCCGTCGACCGTAGCGCTGGCAATCAGCTCCACTTTGTCGTCCGCCGATAGGTCACCGGTCAACTTTCCTTCTACCGTCACGTTTTTTGCGTGCACGGTAGCTTCGACACGCGCCTTGGAGCCGATCCGAAGATCGCCGCTGAGGTTGATTTTTCCTCGTATGGTTCCTTCGATGAGCACCGGCTCCGAGCCGCTGACCGTGCCATCGATCGTGAGGTTTGAGCCAATGAACGTACCGCCGGCGAAGGGCTGCGCATCGAGGCCGCGAGGTTGAGGAGTGGGTTCTTTCGTTGAGAAAAGCGCCATGGGGGCGGAAGCATAGCAGAGCGGTGAAGCAGAGATCAGTGGAGCAGAGATCAGTGGAGCAGAGATCAGAGATCAGGAGGGATCAGGGATCGGGCAGCGCAACCCTGATCTCCGCTTCCCGATCTCTGATCTCTATTCCCTGATCTCTGTTTCTCTCTGATCACTGCCTCACGTGACGAATCGGTAGCGGCCCGTAACCGCACCGTTGCAGGCGGGATCACTGCATTACACTGCGCGCGCTCGTTCAACACCCGGCTCAACGGGTCGTAGAGGAGCGCGGAGGGAGTCTTTAGCGTGAGACGTTTAGCCGTATTTCTGACGATTGCTGCTCTGGCAGCGTGCAAAGGCAGTGGCAACAAAAACGAACAATACCGAACTGAGAAAGTCGATCGCGGCACGATTACGATGACGGTCACCGCGACCGGCACGCTGTCCGCCGTCACCACCGTTCAGATCGGCAGCCAGGTTTCCGGCGTGATCGCAGCACTTCACGCCGATTTCAACAGCCGTGTAACCAAAGGTCAGCTCCTCGCCGAGCTCGACCCGACGCCGTTCCAGCAGACCGTCGAACAGCGGCAAGCCGACGTGACCAAATCAAAGGTCGAGGCGGCCAACTCCAGGATCAGCTATGACCGCGCGCAGCGGCTGGTGAAATCGGGACTGTCGCCGCAGGCCGACCTCGACTCGGCGCGCGCCGCCTACGAGAGTGCCAACGCTCAGGTCCAGCAATCGACGGCGGCTCTCAACCAGTCGCTGACCAACCTCAAGTACACGAAGATCGTCTCGCCCATCGATGGCGTCGTCGTCGACCGGCAGTACGACATCGGCCAGACGGTCGCCGCCTCGTTCTCCGCGCCGACGCTCTTCTCCATCGCACAGGACATGACCAAGATGCAGGTGCAGGCGGACGTCGATCAGTCCGATATCGGACGCATCGCCGTGGGCCAGACCGCCCGCTTCACCGTCGACTCCTATCCCGATCAGGAGTTCCGCGGACGGATCGCGCAGATCCGGCTCAACGCGACGGTCAGTCAGAACGTCGTCACCTATCCGGTCATCATCGAAGTGCCGAATCCCGACGAAAAGCTGCGCCCGAAGATGACTGCGAACGTCACCATCGACGTCGCCAGCGTGCAGGACGTTCTTCGCATCCCGAACTCCGCGCTGCGATTCAAACCCGATACGGCCGCCCTGGCCGCGAAACCTGCGACTACCTCCGCCACGTCCACGGCGACAGACACGGCGCAAACCGCGCAAACGCAAACCGCCGCGACAACAGGCGGCGCAACGTCCGACCAACGCGCTGAGCGCAGGCGCCAGCGGATGGAAGCCGGCGGAGCGACGAGCACGATGAGTCCGGAAGAACGTGCCGCACGTTGGGGAAATCGCGCTCGTGGAATGCAGGGCGCGGCAGGCGCCCTCGGCGGCGCTCCTCCCATGCGCAAGCGTCCGCAAACGGTCTACATGATGGATGCCGAAGGCAAGCTCAAACCGGTCGAGATCCGCACCGGCATCACTGACGGTCACTACACGCAGGTGGTCTCCGGCGACCTGAAGGTTGGCGACATGATCGTCGTCGGCCTGGCTACTTCGAAGGTCGAGACGAACGCGCCTCCCGGAAGCGCCGGCCCGATGGGCGGCGGCGCGCGTCCCGGTGGCGGCAGAGGTGGCCGGTAGTGCCGAAAAAGGTCATTGAGATTCACGGACTGACGAAGATCTATTCGATGGGCGAGGTCGAGGTTCACGCACTTGCGGGCCTCGACCTCGAGGTCGACGAGGGAGAGTTCCTCGCCGTCATGGGGCCGTCCGGCTCCGGCAAATCGACGTTGATGAACATCCTCGGCTGCCTCGACCGCCCCACCGCCGGCACCTATCAACTCGACGGCGTCGACGTTTCCACACTCGACCGCGACGAACGCGCCGTCATCCGCAATGCCAAAATCGGATTCGTGTTTCAGAGCTTCAATCTTCTGGCACGCACATCCGCGGCCGAGAACGTCGAGCTCCCGTTGATCTATGGCGACCTCGGATGGTCGCGCGAGGAGCGGCACAAGGCGGCGATGGACGCACTCGATCGCGTCGGACTCAAGGGCCGCGAGCATAACCATCCGTCGCAGCTCTCCGGCGGCCAGCAGCAGCGCGTCGCCATCGCCCGCGCGCTCGTGACGAATCCCGCCATGCTCCTCGCGGACGAGCCGACCGGCAACCTCGACTCGCGTACCTCCGAAGAGATCATGGGCATTTTCCAATCCCTCAACGACAGCGGCAAGACGGTCGTGCTCATCACGCACGAACCCGACATCGCGCAGCACGCCAGGCGCGTCATCACCGTCCGCGACGGCGTGATTCAGCACGATGAGAAGGTCGAGCAGCGCCGCGTCGACCTTCGCGGAATCGCACCGCCTGTCGCACCGGCACCAGTTGCGGAGGCAACCCAATGAAAAGCTCCGTCATGCGCATCAGCAACATCACGATGGTCGGTCTGCGGGCCATCTCGCGAAACAAAATGCGCTCGTTTCTCACCGCGCTCGGCATCATCATCGGCGTTGGCTGCGTGATCGCCGTTGTGGCCATCGGGAACGGTGCCACCAAGTCGGTCGAGAACACCATCAACTCCCTCGGCACGAACTACATCATGCTCTTCCCCGGCGCTTCGACTTCGAGCGGCGCCCGCATGTTCACCGGCAACTCCACGCTCACCGCCGACGACGCCGAAGCGATCAAGACGGAGTGTCCGGCAGTCGCCTATGTATCGCCAACCGTGCGTTCCGCCGCGCAAGTCGTGGCCGGAGAGCTCAACTGGGGAACGTCGATTCAAGGCGTGAGTGAAGACTACCCGCTCATCCGCTCATGGAACGTGTCGCAGGGCACCTTTTTCAGCGATCAGGACGTGAGGAGCGCTTCGAAGGTTTGCGTCCTCGGCACTACGGTCGTCGACAACCTCTTCCCTAATGGCGAAGCAGTCGGCCAGATCGTGCGCATCAAGAACGTGCCGTTCAAAGTTGTCGGCGTCCTCGACAAGAAGGGCGGCAACATGATGGGGCAGGATCAGGACGATACGATCATCGCTCCCTACACGACCGTCATGAAGCGCCTCTCCGGCAAGACGAAGATCGACATGATCCAGCTCTCCGCGGCTTCGGCCGGCCAGGTGGAGGAAGCGCAGAATCAGATCGACGCCGTTCTGCGCCAGCGGCATCGCATCCCTCCCAAAGGGGACGCCGATTTTCAGATGCGCTCCCAGGAAGAAATCGCTCAGGCATCGGGGCAACAGACCGCCATCCTGCGCCTGCTCTTGCTCGTCATCGCCGCAATCTCGCTGCTCGTCGGCGGCATCGGCATCATGAACATCATGCTGGTGTCGGTCACGGAGCGGACGCGCGAGATCGGCATCCGCATGGCCATCGGCGCCAAGGGGCGTCACGTGCTGCTGCAGTTCCTGTTCGAAGCCGTCACGCTGGCCATCGTCGGAGGCGTTCTCGGTATCGCCCTCGGCGTCGGTGCATCCCTCGCCGTCAAGCACTTCCTGCAGTGGCCGATCGTGGTCACGACGGCGTCGGTCGCTCTGTCGTTCGGCGTGGCCGCGTTCGTCGGCATCTTCTTCGGCTTCTACCCGGCACGCAAAGCCGCGAGACTCGATCCGATCGACGCGTTGCGCTACGAGTGAGGGTTTGGTTGCCGGTCGGAAAGACTTAACCACAGAGACACTGAGGACACAGAGTTGAAGCCATACTCTGTGACCTCTGTGACCTCTGTGTCTCTGTGGTTAAAGGGTCTGTGGTCTCCGAGCGAACTTCGTTTGTCCCTCGCAGTCTTCGCTCTCGCGTTGGCGGTCCGGTTCGTCTTCCTGATTCTGACCGGACCGCACATCAGTACCGATACTTCTGAGTACGAGACGATCGGATCCAACATCGCCGCGGGCAACGGCTTCAGCCACAGCGCCGAAGCCCCGTTCATCCCGACCGTACGGCGGACTCCGGCGTATCCGGCGTTCCTGGCGCTCGTCAACGGGCCCGGTCCCGTTCATCGGTATCGAGTCGCGACAATTCAGATCGTGCTCGATAGCTTAGTCGCGGTTGCGATTCTCTTGTTGACCGCGGCGGTTCCGATGAAGGGCGCGCGCATCGTAACGGCGGTGCTTTACGCGCTGCATCCGGCTGCTGTCGCCGCGGCATCGACGATGCTTACGGAAACGCTCTTCACGTTTCTTGTCGCTTGCGCTGCGCTGCTAGTGGTCGCCGGCCGGAAGTCTGATCGGCTTGCGCTCTCGCTTCTGGCCGGTATCGTCATGGGACTCGCTGTCCTCTGCCGGCCTCTCGGCGTGATCTACGCCGGCTCCGCCGTGCTGATGCTGCTCGCGTGGCGCAGGCAGCCGCGCGTACTCCTGCACGCAGCAGGGTTTGCGGCGGCATGCGCTCTCGTGATCCTGCCGTGGACGATTCGCTGCACGGCAGTCACCGGCCGTCTCGTCGTCGCGCAGGCGAACGGGATCTCCAACTGGTACCTCCCGACCCGGTGGGACTGGGATCAGAACGACCAGACAGCGTTGTGGCGGGCGTTCAAAAACGATCCTTACGGGCAGCGTCTCGCAGCCGCGCGCACGTCCGCCGAGGTCGTCGATCTCAATGAGTTCGGCCTGAAGCAGGCTATGCGGAACATCGAAGCCAATCCTCGGGCGTACCTGATGTCGAGGATCCGCACCTATCCGCACCTCTTCATCAGCACGATCGGCGGATCAATCGGCATCAATCAGACGATTGGAGAGGTCGTCGCAAAGCGCAAGTTCGGCACTGGAGCACTGTTGGCAGTTCTCCTGATCGTCTTCTCGCTGCTGCCGCTCGTGGCCGCCGCGTTGGGCCTCCCGCGCGCCGCCAGCAGTCCGGCGACGTCCCTCTGCGCGTTATTCGTGATCGCGACGCTCCTCGTCCATCTCCCGATGTGGATTGAGTATCGTTACTGGCTGCCAGTGCTGCCCTACGAGCTGGCACTCGCAGCAGCGGGTCTCGATTTCGCGCTCCGCCGTACCCGGAAACAGCATGTGCCGCGTTAGCCCGCATTTCTCACACACTTGGTGTCCCTCTTTGCTACACCTCTTTCTTTCTCTGGGAGTGCTTTCCAATCGAGCGCTGGAGAGGTTGCGATAGGAGCGTGAGAAAAGAGGGTTAATGGTCGGGTAATGGACGGGTGGCGGCGTCGTTGGCTCCGGCGTCGGAGGGGCTTGCGTGTCCCTCCTTGCTACATCTCTTCCTTTCTTTGGAAGTGCCTTCCAATCGAGCGCCTTCTCCCCCGCGCTTTTTGCGGGGGGAGAAGGTGGCGGAGCCGGATGAGGGGGGCGTAAATGCGCAGGGCGACCCAACCACGCCCCGTCCGAACTACTTGAAAACGAGGCACATGCGGCAGATGGCGAACTCATTGGAACGCCCCCTCATCCGGCTTCGCCACCTTCTCCCCCACAAGAAGCGTGGGGGAGAAGGCGCTCGATTGTAGAGTTGCGATAAGCGCGCGAGAAAAGCAGGGTTACTGGGTGGGTTGCGGCGTCGTTGGCGCTGGCGTTGGCGGGGCTTGCGTCGTCTTCCTTCGACGCGCAACGCCTTTCAGCCGTTTGACTTCCTCGACGTGCGGCACGAGCGCTGCCTTGGCCGGATCCCTGGCGAGCTGCGACCCGATCGTGTACGCCTGCCCGGCGATGACCGCGAGCCGTTGACGGCGAATGAGGGCCGCTCCCTCGATGCCGTTCAGGAGCGCGCGCGCCTCGTCGACCGCGGCGTCCCAGCGGAGCGAGTCGTCCTGCAACTGACGGACTTCGTCGAGCGGCTCCCCGATGGCCTGCGATACGTTGTCGAGCACGCCGATGACATTGATCGATGCCTCGACGATGGTCTTCGGCTGTCTCCGGAGACGCTTTTTGAGCAGCGCGCGTTGCTCCTTCGACAACGGCGTGAGGTCGTCGATCTGCGACCCGATCGCGCGCAACTGCTCGATGACTGCTTCGGGGGCCAGCCTAGCCGGATCAGGGTTTGGTGCAACAGCGGTGTTATTGACGTTCGTGCTCATGACATAGCTTCCTCATACGAGCTAAGCCGGAGGTGACGTCACGACTCGTCGACAAGTGCGAGCGGCCACCGGCTGGAAGTCCCGGCTACGCGCCGATTTCTTCCGGTTGATGTTTGCCCGAGGCATGTACACACCTCGGGTGCCCGCGGCAGGAGGAGCAAGCTCAACTCCCGCGCCGGTACAGGACACATCATGCTATCCAGCACGCCCGTACCGCCGACAGCCGCCAAAATCGGAGGTCTTACGACCTTCGACTTTGCAGCAAAGTTAAGTCCGGTTGAGAGGCTTGTCAAGGGCGCAGCGGCACACGCCTGGTTGAAACGCTGCGGCCATATGCGCGCGCACCAGCGCGCCGAGGTGACAGCGTTGCAGCCCTTCATGGCGCACGTGCGGCGCCAGTTGACCGCATTGCGGCCCTTCCTGTCCGCACGTGCGGCGCTAGTTGACCGCATTGCGGCCCTTGCTGTCCGCACGTGCGGCGCCAGTTGACCGCATTGCGGCCCTTGCTGTCCGCACGTGTGGCGCTAGTTGACCGCACTGCGGCCCTTCCTGTCCGCACGTGCGGCGCTAGTTGACCGCACTGCGGCGCTTCCTGTCCGCACGTGCGGCGCTGGTTGACCGCATTGCGGCTCTTCCTGTCCGCATATGCGGCGCTAGTTGACCGCATTGCGGCTCTTCCTGTCCGCACGTGCGGCGCTGGTTGACCGCATTGCGGCTCTTCCTGTCCGCATATGCGGCGCTAGTTGACCGCATTGCGGCTCTTCCTGTCCGCACGTGCGGCGCAAGGTGTCCGCATTGCGGCGCGCGGTAACAGAGTTGCCGTACGCCGTGTCCGCACTGCAGCCCGATGGCGCAACGCTGCAGCGCGCCGTGTTCCGCACGTGCGCGCCAGTGGCAACGCGCTGCCGCCGATCTCCCGCAAGTGTCAGGAAATGGGGTTAGTTCGGCGGATCGGCCCGCGCAGCCTCGCTGCCGGCTTCTGCGACGACTGCGTCGACGGCTGACTCCGGCGTCTGCTCACGCCGCGCCAGGGCCACTTCCCGCACCATCGCCACGAGCTGCGGAACATCGAACGGCTTCCGCACGATGCCGTGAACCACGTTCGGCGAAAGGTGCCGGAGAGCGGTGTCGTCGCCGGCGGTCATCACGAAGATCACGGATCGCGAATCCGGCGATGCTTGATGGAAGGCGTCAAGGAACTCGATACCGTTGAGCGTCGGCATCATCAGATCGAGAAGGATGACCGCGTAATCCGTTGCCTGCGTCATGTTCAGGGCCTGCCCGCCGTGCATCGCTGCGTGCACGTCGAACGGCTCGCGCCGCAACGCGGCGATGAGCAATGCGCGAATCGCGTCATCGTCCTCTACCACGAGGATTTTGGGGACCGAAGACATTATCCGTGTGCGCCATGCGGATTTGGCGCCAAAAACAGGTCCACCGAGGAGTCCGGCCCGGTTGTTGCTCCCGAAAAGGCCGTGGCCGCTTTCGAAAAAGCCCCGCCCGAAGCGCGGCAGTTGCTCACCGTTCCCATCCGCGAACTGGGACTTCGCCTCGATCAATCCCCCGTCGCCGAGTACGTTCGGCGTGTCTACGGCGAGCTCGAGGGCGCCGGTCTGCGCTACTTCCGGCCGCTATGTTATTTGTCTGACGAGTGGGGATGCCCTTCCGAGGAGCCGGTGATCGGCATTCCGTTCTACCTCGGCGATCCGCGCGTCGCCCACCTCGAGGACGCCGTCAACGACATCGAGAACGAGCGCGAGATCATGATGTACCTCCGCCACGAGGCCGGTCACGCCTTCAACTACGCCTACGAGCTCTACCGGACCGACGAGTGGCATGAGCTCTTCGGTTCGTTTCGCCGCCCGTACCGCGACGACTATCCGTTCGTTCCTTTCTCGCGCGATTACGTGCGGCACATCGCGGGCTGGTACGCGCAGAAACATCCTGACGAGGACTTCGCCGAAACATTCGCGGTATGGCTCGATCCCGATTCGCATTGGCAGCAGCGCTACGCGCACTGGCCGGCGCTGCGCAAGCTGCAGTACGTCGATCGCGTCGCGGCCGAAGTCCGCGATCTGCCGCCGCCGCATGCCGTCGGTGAGACCGACATCACCGTCGACGAGATGGAACAGACGGTCGAGGAGTTTTACCGCGGAGGGCACGGTGACGAGTCGGCGATGATTGCCGGCCTCGCGCTTGATACTGATCTCAGCGACATCTTTCTCGATCCATCGAAGCAGCGCGAAGGCGTCGACTACCGGGCCGCCGATGACCTTCTCGCCGAGCATCGCCGCGACATCATCGACAAGGTTTACGAGTGGACCGGCGTCCGCCGGCCGCTCGTGCGAGCGCTCGTCAGCGCTGTCGAACAGCGCCTGCGCGAGCTCAGCCTGCTCGCCGTGCGCGAAAGGAGCCGTTCGCAAATGATCGAGTTGACCGTTTACATCACGGCGCTGTCGATGACGTTTCTCATCGGAAAGCGCCCGCTCCGCCATCGGAAGGTGAAATGAAGATCGCTATTCTTTTCGGACAATTCGAGGGCTACGACGAACAACCCAACGCGGAAAGCGACGCCGCCAAACCGAAGCGCAAACGAAGAAAGAAGAAGACGGACGTCGAGGCGATCGCCGATTCGCTGCGCGAGCTCGGCCACGAGGCGACGACCTTCGCCATCGACGGGCGCCGGCAAACACTCGCTCGGCTGGCCCGCTCGGACGCCGATCTCTTCTTCAATCTCATCGAGTCCTACAACGGCGACGACACGATGGAGATGCATTTCGCCGCGTACCTCGACCTGATCGGGAAGCGCTACACCGGCGCCGGTCCTCAAGGCTCCTACCTGGCGATGGACAAGAGCATCGCCAAGACCATCGTCCGCTACCACGGCCTGTTCACGCCCTACTCCGCGGTGATGGACAAAGGGCGCGTCGAGCACGCGCAGGACATCCAGTTTCCGGTCATCGTGAAACCAGCAGCCGAGGATGCGTCGAAAGGAATCGACGCAGGGTCGGTGGTGTCATCGATCAAAGATCTGTTCGAGCGGATCTCCTACATTCACGACGAGTTCGACTCCCCCGCTCTGATCGAGGAGTACATCGAAGGCCGCGAGATCTACGCCGCCGTGATCGGCAACGATCCTCCGGTGGCACTCCCTCTCGTCGAGCTCGATCTCTCGCAGCTCCCGAAAGGGACGCCGAAAATCGCCAGCTACGACGTGAAGTTCGACGAAAGCACCGACGCGTACAAGAAAACCAAATCGGCCGTGGCGCGCGACCTTGACGACGACGTGGTCGCCGAGATCCAGCGCGTCGCAGTCACGGCAGTCCGCTCCCTGAAGCTCCGCGACTACGCCCGGATCGATCTCCGCCTCGGTGCCAACAACCGCGTCTACCTCATCGAAGCGAATCCCAACCCGTGGCTCGATCCGATCGCCGAGTTCGCAATGGCGGCGAAGGAGTCGGGGCTCTCGTACACGGAAATGATCGACCGGATCGTGAAGGCTGCTGTGGCGCGGAGAAAATAGTCACGCGGAGACGCGGAGGGGCGGAGAGAACCTCCGCCCCAGCGTCATGTCAGCGAGCGTGCGTTACGGCTGCATGATGTTTTCGTTGAAGAGCTTCACGAACGATCCGGACGGGCTGTTGAAATACGCCGTTCCTTGAATCGTCACCGGCTCATCGGCACTCAGGAAGCCGCCGCGAGCGCGCCCCCAGGCTGAGATCGTCACTGCCCTGCTCTCGTTCGGACCCAACTGCAACTTCAGCGGTGTCGGGGTCGTGTGGATCGTGTACGCACCGGGTCCGATCGATTCGAGACGCAAGCTCCTCAGGGTCACCGGCTGCGATGTGGGGTTCGTCACTTCGAGCCGGTATTGAATGCTCACCGGACCTCTGAAGTAGAAGGTGTCATTGGTCGAGGTGAGTTGCTGCATGTTGACCGACACGTTCGGAGAGCTCCTCGCGTAGCCGATCGCCGTACTGGCAAAAAGGACGAGCGCAACAGCAAGAATTCTTAGCTTCATGGCTCATACCTCCTGCCGGAAATCGTTGCAAGCGAGATGCTGAAAACGCCTCCTCAGCTCGCCCTCGTAACAGCTCTTTTTCACAGGAGCCAGCTCAGCCTCGCCTCCTCGCGTCTTCGCGCGATCGTTATCCTTCCGCCTGCCGCACCGACCTCCACTTCCACCGGTAGTAAATCGCCGGATAGACGAGCAGCTCCATCAGAAACGAGGTGAACAGTCCGCCGATCATCGGCGCGGCGATGCGCTTCATCACGTCGGCTCCCGCGCCGGTCGACCACATGATCGGCACGAGTCCGAAGAAGGCGCAGGCCACGGTCATCACCTTCGGGCGCACGCGCTTCACGGCGCCTTCGTAGATCGACTCGCGCAGATCATCGGGTGTGCGCATCGCGCCTCGCGCCACTCGTTCATCGAACGCGAGATCGAGGTAGAGCAGCATGAAGATGCCGGTCTCTGCGTCGAGCCCGAGGAGTGCGATAAGACCGACCCAGACGCCGATGGAGACGTTGTAGCCGAGGGCCCACAGCAGCCAGACTGCACCCACCGCGGAGAACGGCACGGCCAGAAGCACGATGATCGTCTTCGGAATCGAGCGCGTATTCATGAAAAGCAGGAACGCGACCACGAACAGCGTGAGCGGCACGACGACGATCATTCGTTGCTTTACGCGCTGCATGGCCTCGTATTGCCCGCTCCATTGCAGCGTGTAGCCGGCCGGCATGCGCAGTTGCGCGTCGACGGCGCGCTTGGCGTCGTCGACGAAACTGCCGAGGTCGCGGCGGGCGGTGTCGACATCGATGTAGACGTAGCCGGCCAGCTTGCCCCCCTCGTCGCGGATCATCGCCGGACCTTCGATGATGCGCACGTTGGCGAGCTGGCCGAGGGGAACCTGAGCGCCGTTTGGCGTGGCCACGAGCACGCGTCCGAGCTTGTCGATCTCGTCGCGCAGCTCGCGCGGGTAACGGATGTTGATCGGATAGCGCTCCCTCCCTTCGATCGTCGTTGAGACGTTCTCGCCGCCGATCGCGGTCATGATCGTCTGCTGCACATCCTCGATCGTCAGCCCGTAGCGCGCGATGGCCGCACGGTCGATGTCGAAGTCTACGAAGTAGCCGCCGGCGACGCGCTCGCCGTAAACGCTACGCGCTCCCGGCACGCGCCCGATGATCTGCTCGAGCTGTTTGCCGATGCCTTCGATCTGCTTGAGGTCCGCGCCGAAAACTTTCACGCCGACCGGTGTGCGAATGCCGGTCGTCAGCATGTCGATGCGGTTACGGATCGGCATCGTCCAGGCGTTCGTCTGTCCCGGCAGTTGGAGGCGACGATCGAGATCGTTGACCAACTCCTCCCACGACATCGTGTCGGGCCAGAGCGGGCGGACCATCGGCTGCAGAAAGGACGGCAGCCAGCTCGAGTACCAACGCTCTTTGTGTCGCCACTGCGACTCCGGCTTCAGAATGACGGTCGTCTCCGCCATCGACAGCGGCGCGGGATCGGTGGAGGTGTCGGCGCGCCCCGCTTTCCCGAAAACGCGCTCGACTTCCGGCACCTGCCGCAGCAGCGCATCCTGCGTCTGCAGCAACGCGCTCGCCTGCGCCACGGAGATGCCCGGCAGCGTCGTCGGCATGTAGAGGATCACCCCTTCATTGAGCGGCGGCATGAACTCGTGGCCGAGCTTGAAGTAGATCGGAATGGTTGCTAGAACAATGATCAGCGCCGCAGCGATGACGAGGCGCGTGTGGCGCAACACCCAATGCGCGGGCGGGCCGTAGATGCGAAAGAGCACGCGCGAGATCGGATGCCGCTCCTCAGGCAACATACGTCCGACGAAAACGGCGTTGGCGATGCCAGCCAGCCATCGTGGTTTGAATTCGTAGCGCTTCAGCTTCGTGAACATCAGCCGGAGCGCCGGATCGAGCGTGATCGCCAGAAACGCCGCGATGGCCATCGAGAAGTTCTTCGTGAACGCCAGCGGCTTGAAGAGCTTTCCCTCCTGCGCTTCGAGGGCAAAGATCGGCAGGAACGAAAGCGCAATCACGAGCAGCGAGTAGAAACTCGGCCGTCCCACTTCCTGAATGGCCTTGATGAGGACTTCCTTATAGTCGCCGATTCGTCCGCCGCTCTCCCACACCTCGAGCTTCTTGTGCGCGTTCTCGACGACGACGACCGCCGCGTCGACGAGCGCGCCGATGGCGACGGCGATCCCACCGAGCGACATGATGTTGGCGTTGATCCCGAAGAGGTGCATGGGGATGAAGGCGAGGATCACCGCGGCCGGCAGCGTGACGATCGGGATCATCGCGCTCGGGATGTGCCAGAGGAAAAGAAGGATCACCAGCGACACGATCAGCATCTGGATCAGCAGCTCATGTTTGAGCGTGTGAATCGATTCCTCGATCAAGAGCGAGCGGTCGTAGGTCGTAACGATCTGCACGCCTTTCGGCAGCGAGGTGGCGATCTGCGCGAGCCGTTCCTTCACCGCGCTGATCACCTTCATTGCGTTCTCGCCCTGCCGCATCACGACGACGGCGCCCGCCACTTCCCCTCGGCCGTCGAGCTCCGCGATGCCGCGCCGCATCTCGGGTCCCAGTTGCACGCTGGCGACGTCGCCGAGGCGGACCGGCGTACCGTCCTTCGCTTTCAGAACGATCTGTTCGAGGTCGGATTTGTTGCGCACGTAGCCGTGCGCGCGGACCATGTACTCCGCACCGCTCCATTCGATCAGCCGGCCGCCCACTTCGTTGTTCGACTTGCGCACCGCCTCGCTCAACTGCGCGAGCGCGATGCCGTAGCCCGCCAGTTTGTTCGGATCGACGGTGATCTGGTACTGCCGGACGAAACCTCCGACGCTCGCCACTTCCGCCACGCCCGGCACCGATTGCAGCTCGTAGCGGATGTGCCAGTCTTCGAGCGAGCGAAGATCGGCCAGTGAGCGCTGCCCCGTCGTATCGACGAGCGCGTACTGGAACACCCAGCCGACGCCGGTAGCATCGGGCCCGAGCGAGGTTTGCACGCCCTCCGGCAACTGCGACTGAACCTTGGAGAGGTATTCGAGCACGCGGCTGCGCGCCCAGTACGTGTCGGTCCCTTCGTCGAAGATGACATAGACGTACGAGTAGCCGAAGTCCGAAAACCCGCGGATCGCTTTCACGTGAGGCGCGCCGAGGAGGGCGGTGGTGATCGGATAGGTGACCTGGTCCTCGATGATGTCGGGGCTGCGGTCCCACTTCGAGAGAATGATGACCTGCGTGTCGGAAAGGTCCGGTAATGCATCGACGGCGATGTTCTGAATGCTCCAGACGCCGATGGCCACGAGCACCGCCACGACGATGATGACGAGTCCACGGTTCGTCGCGCACCAGCGGATGACGCGCTCGATCACGGCGTGCCTCCCGTCGCTGGCGGCACCTTCGAGATGGCTGCCTTCAGGCGCGACTCGGAATCGACGAGGAAGTTCGCATCGATCACCACGCGCTCGCCTGCGGCGACGCCGGAGCGAATCTCATAGAAGCCTGCCACCTTCGCGCCCGTGATCACGTCGCGCGGCTCGAACGCACCGTTGCTGGCGGCGACGAAGACGACCGACCGCGTGCCGGTGTTCATCACTGCGCTGTCGGGCACGGCTACGACGTTTCCGACCGGCTGCTGCAGCACGACGTCGACGTACATATCCGGCTTCAGCAGTCCGGCCGGATTCTCGAGCTCGAGCCGGACGTTGGCCGTGCGCGTCTGTGCAGCGATCACCGGCCCGATGAACGTCACACGCGCTTGGAGCGTCTGTCCGTTTGCGACGACCTGCGCGCTCGCACCGATGCGGAGCGTCGCCAGCTCGGATTCATAGACGTCCGCGAGCACCCAGACATGCGACAGATCGCCAAGCTCGAAGAGCGTGTCGGACGGCATGACGCGCGCACCGAGCACGACGTTCTTCGCCAGCACGACACCGTTGACCGGTGAGCGCAGCGTGACATCGCGCATCGACTTGCCGCTTCGGACGACGTGATCGATGTCCGCCTCGCTCATGTCCCAGAGCCGAAGGCGCGCTCGTGCCGCGGCTGCGAGCGTGTGCCCGAGGTCGGAAGAGTTTCGCTGCGCGAGGAGCAGCTCGTTCTGTGTCGCCAGAAGGTCGGGGCTGTAGAGCGACAGGAGCACATCGCCGCGGCGAACCGGCTGACCGACGAAGTTCACGGAGAGCGCTTCGACCGTTCCCTCCAGCTTCGTGTGAACCTGCGCGATCCTCCGCTCATCCACCGCGATCCGCCCTGCTGCGCGCGTCGTACGCGAGAGGTTGCGCAGTTCGGCAGTCCCGAGCTTCACACCGATGAGTTGTTGCCTCTGCGGTGATACCGAGACGTTCGAGTAGCCGTTCACGTTCGTCGACGCGTTCGCAGCCGGCGCATCGTCGGCGTACACAGGAACGAGCTTCATCCCGCAGTCGGGCGCACGGCCCGGATGATTCGATTTGTAAACGTGTGGCGGCCCCTGTGAGTACATCGGATCGATCCAGGCAGTGACGCGGCGGCCCGAGCCATCCTGCGTGACCGCGTCCGCGTCATTCGAGCTTCCCCGCTTCGCGACCACCACGACAACCAGCGCGGCCGCGAGAAGTGCTGCGATGATCCATGGCAGCGAGCGTTTCATCGCGCACCTCCCATTTCCGGAACGACCGTACTTACAGATCCGTGCTGGATCGCATCGATCAGCGCTTCCGACACGAGCAGTTGTCGCAGGAAGTCGTAATAGTCGACGCGCAGCGAGCGATACGTTTGCAGCGCGCCGATGACCGAATCGAAGGACGTTTTCCCCGATTGATACGAAGCCAGCGCCGAGTCGAATCCCAGCTTCGCCTCGGGGACCAGCAGATCGACATGCAGGTTGATCTGCTCGACCGCTTCGTCGCGCTGCGCAATCGCCTTCCCCAGCTCAACCTGGAGTTGCTGCCGGACCACGTCGATCTGCGCCAGTGCCGCCTCGTGCTCTGCCGTCGCCTGTGCGATCCGCGGCTCGATGACTGTCCTGCGAACCGGCAACTCGATCCTGGCCACGACGCTGAACATGTCCTTCTGCTGCGGCCGGAAGCCGTACGACGCTTCGAGATTCACGTCCGGCTTGGCGATCAGTTTCGCCATCCTGATGTCCGCCTCAGCCCTCGCCGCAGCGGCCTCGGGCACGGCAGTCGAAGGAGGTGTCTGCGCCGTGGCGACGCTCGTCTCGCCGCCGTGATGCTCCATCGAATGACTGAGCGCGAACGAAGGAATCTCCGCATCCGCGGGGAGCAGGAGCAACGCCCGCAGCCTGGCGCGCGCTTCCTGCAGCGCGCCGCGCTGCATGAGAATCGCGTGGCGGACGTTCGTCTCTTCGAGCTTCGCGCGAATGATATCGATCTGCGGCGCGAAGCCGGTCTCGTAGCGGATGCGCGCTGCCTGGCCGGTCGAAGCGACCAGCGTCGCAATTTCTTCGTTGGCGGCAATCTGATTGGCAGCTGCAGCCGCTTCGTCGTACGCGATCAACACGTCGCGCCTGACTTCGGCCACCCGCACTTCGCGCTCCCGCTCGAGCTGCTGCACATCGAGAGCAGCGGCGCGCTGCGACGTTTCGCGGCGGTCGCGCCGGACGAACGTCTGCGACGCACCGACCATGTACATCGTCATCGGATCGGCGGAGAGATCGATCTGCCGGTTCTGCACGCCCGCCATCAACATCGGATTCGGGAGCGTTCCCGTGCCAGCAAGACGAGCGCGCGCGGCGGCGATGCGCGCATCGATCTCGTGCAACGATGGCGCGACCGCGATCGCGGCGTCAACGACGGTGTCGGGAGTGTTCCATTCGATTGCGCCCGCGCGGGCGGCGATCAGAAATGCGCCTGTCAAACAGGCGGCGATATGCCTTCGGTCCATGATTCCTCACAAGCTCGGATACGCGAACGAAGAGCGTCCGCGTTCGGAAATGAGCGAGCGTGATGAGGATCAGATGAGAAGCGTGGAGAGCGCTGCGAGCCGCCGCTGTTGCGCCGGAGGAGATCCGATAGCGAGGGGCTCGGCGACTGCGGGCCGCAAACTGGTCGCCGGCAGTGCAGCAACCAACGCCGCAGCAACAGGAGGCTTCACCAGAATCTTTGCGACCTGATTCGTAGCCTGCACGTCCGGGGTAGCGGACGCGCAAGTCGTCTCCTTGCAGCAAGAAGGAGCCGCGATCGATTGATCGCTCGACGTATGCGCCCGGCAGCACGGCGTGGCGGTGCACGCTCCGACGCTGGCCATCAGCGGAAGGGCTCCGCTGATCGATAGCACAACGATCGCGATGAAAAGACGGCGCATCAGCTGTTGGCAACGGTTGCGGGCCTCGGGTCATTCCGGATGAATGGTCGGAAAGCGTTTCACGCGGAGACGCGGAGGACACGGAGAACCCCGCGGCGCCGCGTGAACCTGTTACGCTCAGTCAGATGACAGACGAGGGACGTATGTGGAAGAGGGGCGGTACTCTCCTCTTCGTCTTCTTCGTCTCGGGGCTGAGCGCTCTTCTCTACCAGATCGTCTGGCTCAAGTACCTCGGGCTGATCTTCGGCAACACGGTCTACGCGGCGGCCACACTCATCGCCGTCTTTCTGGCCGGACTCGGCATCGGCGCCTTTCTCTTCGGCCGCATCCTTCTTCGCATGCCGCCGCTGCTTCTCTACGCGGCAGCCGAAGCTCTCATCGGCACCCTCGGCGCGTTCTCTCCGAACGGATTCGCGTTCTTGAATCGCGCTTTCGTCGCCGCCTTTCCATCGATTCATGGAAGTCCTCTCTTGATGTTGCTCGTTCGCGCCGGCCTGGCGGCGCTCTTCCTTCTTCCGCCGACGATTCTCATGGGCGGAACGCTGCCACTGCTCGTGCGCAGGTTCGTTGGGGAACGCGAAGGAAGCGGCAAAGTCGTCTCCGCGCTCTACGCCATCAATACCCTCGGCGCGACAACCGGCGTGGCCCTGGCCGGATTCGTCCTCATCCCGAGCCTAGGACTTCTCGCCACGATCTTTACCGCCGTGATCCTCAACTTCGCGCTGGCGATCGTGGCGCTCGTGCTTCTCGCCAGGGGGCGACACGCCGATGCTCCCGTCATCATCGAGACGCCACCGCCCGCTGCCATTGCGACGAGCACGCTCGTGCCGGCCGCCGTGCTTCTTGCTTCGCTGCTCATGGGACTCGCGTCCATCGCGGACGAAGTCTTCTGGTCGCGGATTCTCGTCCTCCACCTCGGTAGCAGCGTCTACGCCTACTCGTTGATGCTGTTCTCGTTTCTCATCGGCATCGGAATCGGCAGCGCGATCATCGAGCGCTTCATGTCGCGGATCGACATCGCCAAGGCACTCGGCATCGTCGAGATCGCACTTGCTGTCGTACTGGCGCTGCAGGTTCACCTCTTCGGAAAGTTCGCCGATCTGCTCGGGCTCGTGGTCCGGCCGTTCATCGCGATCGGATCGACCTCGCTCTTTCCGCCGCTTCTCACCGCAGTCCTGATCGCGCTTCTGATTCCGACGGCGCTCATGGGCGCGGCCTTTCCGCTGACGGTGCGCTTGTATGAGATCAACGCGCGCCGAGGAGAGGCGTCCGCCGTCGGAAACGTCTATCTGGCGAATACGATCGGATGCATCGGCGGCTCGCTGCTCGCGGGGTTCGTCCTCATTCGTCTCATCGGTTCACAGAACGGCCTCTTCGTGATGAGCGGCATCAGTCTCTGCGTCGGCGCGTGGCTCCTCTGGCGAACCGCGCGCGGTACACGATGGCTCGCTTCGATCGCCGCGGTCATCGTTGTCATCGCGTTCGCGAGCGCAAAGAAAGACCAGGTCATTCTTTCCGCGGGTCTCTTCTCCGAGGAGAACGCACCGATCCTGCTGTTCCGCGAGGATGTCACCGCCACGGTCACGCTGCGGCAACTGCATCCCGGATTTCTGTCGCTCGAGCTCAACGGCGTCAACGTCGCCGGCACCTCGGGTGAGTTGATCGGCACGCAGAAACTGCAGGGACACATCCCGTTGTTGATGCACAAGAACCCCAAACGCGTGCTGCACATCGGGTTCGGCAGCGGCGGCACGGCGTGGGCGGTATCGCGGCATCCGGTTGAGAGCATCACGATCGCGGAGATCTCGCCCGAGGTACTGGAGATCTCCAACGCACGGCTGCAGGCGGTTAACCACGGTGTATTGCGCGACCAGCGCGTTCACGCGGCGATCGGCGACGGCCGCAACTACATCCTCGCCACGCGGGACAAATTCGACGTCATCCTCTCCGACTCCATCCACCCCCGTTACGCCGGCAACGGCTCGCTCTACACGCAAGACTACTTCGAGCTCTGCCGCCGGCGCCTGCTTCCCGGCGGCGTGATCTCGATGTGGCTGCCGATGTATTCGCTCACAACGCACAACTATCTGCAGATCGTGCGTGCGTTCCGCGATGTCTTCCCCAATACGACGATCTGGTACGTGCCGAACGTCCCGAACGCATTCACGATCGTCATCGGCCGTCTGGAGGATGGCCCCGCCCCCTTCGACCGCATTGCCGCGAACTGGACCCCCGCCGTCGCAAACGAGCTCTCCCCGATCGGCATGCGAACCCCGCCCGACCTCCTCCCCGCCTTCATGCTCGGTCCGCGCGAAGTCGAGCGCATCACCAGATTCGTCGATCCCCATATCGACGACGTCCCCTCCGTCGAATACGAAAGCGGCCGCATCCTCGACCGCAACGGCCCATGGCTCCAAACCTTCTACCTGCTGACGAACAACATGACGCCCCTCCGCGACGGCGTGAACGCCCCCGGCGTCGACCTCGCGTCCGCCGAGCAACGACGCCTGCGCCTCATGCAAGCGCACCTGAAGTTCATCGCCGAAGGCATCCGCCTTGAGCGCGCCGGGCGACTGTAGCCATCCAAAGCACCGCCCCGCGTCTTTTTTCCCACCTCTGTATTTTTTCACCCTCTCCCTGCCACTCATGCGCATAGGCAGTACGAAAAAAGGGAGAAAGAAAAATGAAAAAGACACTGGCAGTTGGTTTTGTAGTGGCGATGTTCGGGATCGTTTCGACGGCCTCGGCAGCAACCTCGAGCGGCACGCTCACCGTGACCGGTACCGTGGAGAGCTCGATCAGCCTGACGATCGAATCCGCAGGCGGCACGACTTCGGGCACAGGCACCGCGGCAGCAAGCTCAGACCTCGGCAACATCAGCAAGTTCGGCTCCGCGCCGACCGGCTTCACGCTCGCACGTGGCGCCAGCAACTGGACCCTTTCATCGACCGTCGGCGTCCAGGTCGTCAAAGCGAATCTCACCAGCACCGACTACACGCTCACCGCGCAGCTCGGAAGCGCTCCGGCATCGGGCGTTGCCTGGAAGCTCAATGGAAGCACGCTGAGCGACTCAGCCGCGACGACGCTCACCTCGACCGGCACCTACGCGTCGACCGGTAGCTACTCGTGGGACATCGTGATCGCCGACAGCGCGGCAGCCGCGGCAATCGACAACACGATCAACTTCACGGCCGCCTCCAACTAACACTGCAAAACATAAGAAGGCCGGTGCCGGAGAACCTCTCTTGCACCGGCCCTCGGAGTTTTCATGAAACGCCTCAGCGCACTGGCAATCACTCTTCTCGTCCTGCTCGCAAGCACGCGGCCGGCACGAGCGGAGAAGCGCCGCGCGACGGCGCCCCCGGCCGACGACTCGGTGGCAATCGCATTCATCGACGTCGATTCGAGTGACGCGTCAATGACCGCCGCCGGTTCCGAGGCGTGGATCGATCTCAAGACGGTGACGCACGCCGGCGTGGCCGGAGAGCGGATGACGAGGATGCGCCGCCGGATCGGAATCCGGCTCCTGCGCGCGAACGGACTTGCCTTGGGAACGGCGACGATCAGCGTCCGTCTGGAGTCATGGGATGGCCGGGCAACGTTTCGCATCGACGGCAAGCAACTCAGCAGCACGCCATTGCTCATCGCGATTCGCGCGGCGGTCGGACCGGTCATGGTCTACACACTCGACATCGACGTTCCGGTTTCGGCGACCGAGGGCGCGTTGGCGGCCTCGATCCGCTGGGAAGCACTCGTGGAGTAATGATGAACATCAGAACATCGTGGTGGATGGGACTTCTGACGCTGCTGGCGCCGGCGCTTCTGCGCGCCGGCGATGGAGCGCTCTCGGTGGCACCCGCGGTCGTGATGCTGCGCGGGGCCGCGGGTCAGAGCACGACACAAGTGCTCACGATCACGAACTCTACGTCCCAGCCGTTTCCGTTCGAGATGGTGGCCAGGGACGTGGTTGTACGCAATGGAGCTCGCTCGTTCGTCGATGCAGGCAAGGTCGCAGGCAGCGTTGCCGCAACGGCCGTCTTCTCGACGAGAGCCGCAACGGTGTTGCCCGGCGAGAAACTGAGAGTGAGCGTGACGCTGACGGTTCCGGCAAATCCAACCGTTCGTGCCGTGGTGACGATGTTTCATGGAACGTCGAAGATGAACAGCCACGGCATGCACGTCGTGGCGTCGCTCGGCACGCTGCTGACGTTCGCATTGACGGACCAGGTCAGCGCGAGCGCAACGCCACTCGAAGTGAAGTCGCCAACCGCGAGCACGAACCTCACGCTTGCACAGCGGCTCGCGAACGACGGCAGTGAACCGCTGTTCGCCAAAGGCATGCTGGCCATCCTCAACGGAGCCGGCATCCTGATCGCGAAGAGCGCGCTGCCGGCGCATCGTCTGCTGCCCGGGGAGACTACGGACGTACGGGCGGAGTATCCGGGCGAGTTGCTCCGAGGGCACTACCGCGCATTTGTTACCTACGACCTTCAGAACGGAAAGACGATCACGTCGTCGGGACAGTTCGAGGTCCCATGAGACGCGCCGCGCTGGGACTGACGCTTTCGCTGCTCGCGCTCTCCGCGAGTGCGGAGAACTTCACCGTGCGCGTGCAGGAAACAGCCACAATCGAGATCTCTGGCGTCACGGCAGCGTACGCAATCGATCCCTCCATCGCCGACGTCATCGTAGCGTCAAGCGGACGCGTTACCGTCATGGGACGCAGTGCCGGTACGACGCAGTTGATCGGAGTCACGGCGAATGGAACGCGCGCGTTCCTCATCACGGTTGCGGCGCGTGTCTCTCCGCAGGTTCCGCATGCCGTCGCATCGCACCAGCCCATCGCACGCGTAGAGTCGCGCTACGCCAGTGACTCCGGCCAGATGCAGAATGGATTCGACGCGTTCACGAACGACGGCGAGCGCCAGTCGCAGTTTCACATCGTCACCATTCACCGCTTCCGCAATTCTTTCGGCCAGTCGACCGACGCCATTCCCTCGGTCTTCTACAACATCACCTCACCGCGCCGCTCGATCACGTTTCTCGACGAGATCGTCGACACGTCGCCGGTAACGATCCACTCCACGCAGGTGCGCGGATTTCATTACCTCGACCGGTCGCTGGCGATCCATGCCGGATACGCGGCCACGAGCATGTACGACGATCTGTTCCTCCCCTCGCGCCGCCGCTGGCTCGCCTCGGCCGCATACGGCATCGGCTTCGGCAACGTACGGCTCATCCCGTCTCTCTACGTCTTCCTGTCCGAGCCATCGGGAACCGCCGCACGAAAGGGCGTCATCGGCTCGCTCGCTGTCGAAAAGAGAATCGGGGAGACGCTCTTCGCCCGAGGCGAGATTGCGATGAGCCGCTCGCCGGCGGGCTCCGCCGAGATCCGCTACAACGACGACGCAAACGCTCTTCGCGCACGCGCGTCATATAAACCGGCGGATTTTCCGACGCTGGCGCTCTCCGACGTTCCGGGCACGCATGCCGAGGGAGATTGGACGCACCGCGCGACACGGAATCTGCAGCTCGACAGCTACGCCTCGTACGACCAACTGACCACGACCTCGCTGCGGCAGACGATCGGCATCGCGAACATCGCAGCGCGATACCAGTTGTCGAAGTCCTTCGCCATGCTGACCGGCCTGGACACGACCTTCGTCCGGCAGCCGTCCGAATCGTTTCGCACGATCGGCATTCCGGTCGGTCTGCTCTTCGACACCACAAACTTCGGAGCCGCCGGCTCCTATCGCCTCCTCAATACCTCGAACTCGAGCCGGCGCGGCGATGCTCTCCGCTTCAGCGTCCGCGCGGGAACCGCGCGGTTCCGCGTCAACGCGTGGGCAGAACGGCAACGACAGGCGCCGACGCTCGATCTCATTTTTCGGGACGAGCCCGGGCTCGAGCTCGCGCTTCTCCGACTCGGCATCTCGGTGCGCTCACCGGAAGACCTGGCCCGCGTTCTCCACGACAACGCCGCTCTCATCAACCTCGGGTTCATCGAAGGCGTCACGGTCAATCTCACACCGTTGCGCCGCCAGGCAGGGATCGACGTCGCGCTCGATTCGCCGGACGCGCGCAACCAGTTGCGGCTGCACGCCGTCACCGACCGCGCCGAGGGAGTGGGGGCAGTCCGGAGTTCAACGATCGCGACGCTGACCTACTCGCGCCGGTTGTTCGAAGCGACGGACATTTTCGGCTCGTACTCGAAATGGCGAACCGGCCTGCTTTCGCGCCAGACTGACGGCTCCGCGTACCAGATCGGGATCCGCCAACGCATCGACGGCATGCCCGACTTCCTCAAGCGGAGAGGGACGATTCAAGGGATCGTCTACCTCGATCCGAACATGCGCGGCGCACGGATCGAAGGAGCGTCACCAGTTGCCGGTGTCGCAGTCACACTCGATGGAGCGCGCTCCGTGCGAACCGACGAGAAAGGCCACTACACATTCCGCGACGTGCCGCCTGGCACCCATCACATCGCCGCAGAGTTCTCCGCGTCGAAGCCGGCATACTTCACGACTCCATCGCGCGTCGAAGTAGAACCGTCAGCCACCGCCGACTTCGGCCTGGTCTGGTCATCCGCGCGCGTCAACGGCAATGTCATCAGCGACGCGAGCCTCGGCATCGCCGGAGTGGTCGTGTCGGCCAAAGCGCCGGACGGCAAAGAACTAACCGCCACAACGGACTCCGACGGAGCGTTCGCCCTCGCAGTTCCGGCCGGCAAATACACGATCGCGCTGGCTCCGGCGACGCTGCCGTCCGGCTACATCAGCAACGGAGAAACAGCGCATGAGGTCGATCTGAAGCCCGATCGCCCGCAGCAGTTGGCCTTCGAGGTGCGCGCGCTCCGCAGCATCAGCGGAACCGCCTCCGGCGCCACAGAAGTGCAGATCGAGCCCCTCGGCCGCACTGCCCTGGTCGATGCCTCAGGCAACTTCGTTTTCCGCTCACTACCCACCGGAACGTTCACGATCACCGCCGGCGCGGTCACGCGCACCGTCACGCTACCCGCCGAACCAGCGACGTTGTCCGTGACCTTGAGCAGCGCGCCGGCCGCCAACGGCGTTTCCGCGGCAAAGTCCGCATCAAAGAGCATCCCCGCAGCCGACAGAGTGCCGCCAACAGCCCCGCTCCTCGCCGCCAGGCAACCGTCGCCAACACTCGATGTCCAACCGAGTCTCGAAAACCGCTCCGAACCCCGCGATCATCGATTCCGCGTCCAGGCCGGCGCCTACCGCGTCGCCGAAAACGTGACCATCGCCCGCCGCCAGTTAGAGCACCTCGGATACCAGGCAAACATCACAACATCCGGAACCCTCCAACTGGTATCCGCCGGCCCCTTCGCCTCCCGAGCCGAAGCCGATCGCGCCGCCGAGCGCCTGACCAAGGCCGGTATCGACGCGATCATCGTCTCCGACCGGCGCGATCACGCGGAACGTCGGCGTTGATCAGGATTCGATAAGCAGCGCGACGCGCGACCGGGGAAAATTGATTGGCGGAACCCTGGTTACAGAGCGCTAGGTGTTTGCGCGGCAGAAACTATGAGGCCGTACTTCACCACCAGCAAGAGCGTCGATAACTTCGACCTCCGCCCTTACAGCACTCGGGCGAGGACGCCCGAGTGCCCGCGGTCGAGACGACCGCACTCCGCGGCTAACCCGGAGGCAGCTCGCGAAGGTGGGCGCGCGCTTCCGCGGCCCAGGGGGAGGTGGAGTCGGCTTCGAGGTAGCGGAGCCAGGCTTTGCGGGCCTCGGCGGTGCGGCTCATCCGATCGAGAATCAGGGCCCGATTGAAGAGCGCCTCGGCGGAGTGCGGGTCAGCGGCCAGGGCGCGATCCGCGGCGGAGAGCGCCTCGGGAAGCAACGCCGGACGGCGGAGCTCCGTGGCTGCGGCGTATCGTGCGGCGGCGAGGTCGTTCCATGCGCGCGCATCCCTTGGCGACTGGCTGGCGATCGCCTGCAGGTGATCGATGGCATCGGTGGGACGGTCGATCAGCACCAACGCCACTGCAGCGGCGCGCTGGGCTTCCTGTGAATGGTCGCGCTGCGCACGCTCGATTGCATCGCCGGCGGCGCCGCCGAGCTTGAGCCGGTCGGTATCGGGGGCGGCGTCCGTTGCGCGCATCGGTCCGTGAAACGGAGCCCACGCGAAACCGCCGGAAAGGCGCGGCTCAACCTGACGCCCCGACACCGGCGCGAGAGCGACCAGTCTGGACATCGGATCATTGTGGCTGCGAATCATAGGGAAGGAGATGACCGCGATGACGATGGCCGCCGCGACGGCGCTCATCCACCAGCGCGTATCGGTCCAGCCGCGCCGGACGCTGCGCTCTTCTTCGAGATACGCATTCGCGGAAAGGATCGCCGCCATGCAGTCACGGCAGGTTTCGATGTGCGGGAGCACGTTGTTTCGCGTCGAGGTGTCGATGTCGCCGCTGGCAAACAGCGCCAGGGTCTCATCGGTTGGGCACGGGGTGTTCATTGCACTGATCAATTTGGCGCCTCCACATCATCAGTGTGACGGCCTGGCTCATCTTTCCCGTTTCGCAGGCCAAAATCGAAAGATTCGGATTCTCCGGCGCTGATCAGCTCCTCGACCGCAGCCGGCCCGACGCCTTCCCGCTCCAGGGCCTCGCGGAGCTGGCGCAGCAGCGCTTCGATCCGGCGATACAGCGGGCGCTGGGGCACGCCGAGGAGGCGGGCGGCGTCGGCGATGCTGAGCTCCGCGCCGAAATGGAAACGGATCAGCATCCGATCCTGGAGCGGAAGCGTGGCCATCATCTCCCGCACGACGCGCGCCGCGCGCGCGGAGACGCGCCGCGCGTCGGCTGCATTCGCCCGTGAGTCGGCGGCGTCCGGTGCAACGTATCCATGGTCATCATCTGACAACGGGACGAGCCGCAAGCGCGGCGGGCGTTGGGGGAGGCGCTCAGACAGCTCACGGACGCTTCTCGCATCCAGCGACGGATCTACGTTGCGGACGATGGCGACCGCCTCGTCGAGAGAGCGTCCGTCGCGCACGGTCAGTTTCTCGAGCAGCACCGCCGCGTCACCGCTTCTCTCCGCTTCCGCCGACGGATGCCATCGCCCTCGGACCCGCATCCACTCGCGCGACAGCATCCGCTGCACGACCACCGTGAGAAACGCGCCCAGCGGCGCCCGCCCTTCGTAGCCGCGCAGGATCGCGTAATCGTTCTCGATCAGAGCGATCTTCACGATCGAGCCGAAGTCCTCGGCATCCGCACCGCGCAGTCCGGCCCGGCGGCACACACCGGCAATGACGCGCTCCACAAGCGCGAGATTCGCGCGAAACAGCTCCTCAGCAGCATTTTCTATGGAGTCAGAATACCGGAAAGTTTCGGGAATCGTGGAAAAACACTTTTGGCAGTCCCACTCCCTCTTCGAATCGCAAAGCCGGCAGCAAGCGAAAGAGAGATCGCAGAGAAAGAGAGGACACCATGACTACCACTCGGAAGCTTTTCGTATCCACGATCGCAATCACCGCCGTACTCCTGTCCACGATGTCTGTCCGCGCCGAACAGCCGGACAAGTACACCAGACCGCACGAGCCGTTTACGGCGCCCGGCATGCAGGTACGGATGTCAATCGTCAATCCCATCAACAGTCCGTGGCAGACCCGCATCCAGCCGACGGTGTTCCAGGAAATCGCACCGTGCCGGCTGTCGTCGACGCTGGCTCTCGACCGTTATGACACTCCCTGGGGCGGGGCAGCGTATTCCCCTAACGAAGCGCGTGTTTATCGGAGCCGCGGTGTGCTCCAGACCTCGATGTTCGTCGATCCCTGCTCGGAAGCGGTTCCGCTCGACGCGATCGGCATCGTGGGACGTTTCACCGTAACGCCCGGCGACGGCGACGGCGAGGTTCACATCGATCCGATACAGCCAGGCAGCCCGAACGCGACCACCGTGTTCAAGTTCAAGAAGGGCGAGATTCTGATGTTCGAAGCGGGCGTCATGCTCAGCCCTGACGGTACCTTCGGCGTCCAGACGTGGAATGCCGGCGCGGATGTGACGATCGATGTCCTGGGATACCTCCTGGCCGACCCGAACGCCGCCGGTGAAAAAGGCGACAAGGGCGACCAGGGTTATCAAGGCGAAACCGGCGCCACGGGCGCGAAGGGCGACACCGGGGCGACTGGAGCAATCGGTCCTATCGGTCCTATCGGTCCAAAGGGCGACAAGGGTGATACCGGTGCAGTCGGCGCGACCGGCGCGACCGGAGCGAAGGGTGACACCGGAGCCAACGGCGCAAAGGGCGACAAAGGTGACACGGGTGCCAATGGCGCAACCGGCGCGAAGGGCGACAAGGGTGACACCGGAGCAACCGGCGCAAAGGGTGACATCGGCGCCAACGGTGTAAAAGGCGACAAAGGTGACATCGGTGCAACCGGCGCGAAGGGCGACAAGGGTGACACCGGAGCCGATGGCGTGAAGGGCGACAAGGGCGACACTGGACTGCAGGGTCCGATGGGTGCCCAAGGACCCAAGGGAGACAAAGGCGACAAGGGCGACACCGGCGCTACCGGCAACACTGGCGAGAAGGGCGACAAAGGAGATACCGGTGCGAAGGGCGACAAGGGCGACACCGGACTGCAGGGTCCGATTGGTCCGATGGGTCCCGAAGGACCCAAGGGAGACAAAGGCGACAAGGGCGACAAGGGCGATCCGGGCGTCAGCGTAGTCAAAGGAAACGCCTGCTACCCGCCGGGAAACAACGCCAACAGTGAGCTTACGGTTCCCGACAGCCGGGTGCACGTGACCAGCGTCGTGATCCTCAATTACACCGACGCCGGCTCCAATGGAAACGCGCTGGCGATCGTTTCCCAGGGCGAAGGATCCTTCCAGACCACCGGCAGCCCGAACCGCTGTTTCCAGTACGCCATCTTCAACATGGTTCCGTAACGAGAGAAGTGCAAAGTGCCACGGCCCGCGGCGTTCATCGCCGCGGGCCGCTTTTTTGTTTGCATGCGTTTCTCAGGGTTGAGCGGCAATCGAGCTTGGTGTCATCCTGGATGACACCTCACGTTTTGCGCGTACCGTCACGGTTTCGTAGAGCGGTGCAGAAGCACCTATCAGGATGACGGCAATCGCATCCCAATGGCCACAGCAGTACCATTCGGCGTGCTGGCGCATCGCTAGCGCCGGCGGAGGGCGTGATGAATCCTGTCCGGAGCTTCACCTCGACGCTCGTCGGTTTTGCCGTCGTCGTCATCGCTGCCGCGGTCTCTCTCGCCATTCGCGATGCAGGATCGTTTCACCCGGGCGGCGAATTCGCATCCGCGTGGCAGAGCGCGGAGTTCGATCTGCTGACCTGGGGCATCGTGCTCGTCTTCAGCGGCGGCGCCTTCGCTCTGGTCACCTTCTTCTTGATTCCATCGGGCCGCGTTCTTCCTCTTCCGCTGGTCGTCGGTCTCGTCTGCGGCGCGGCTGTGGTCGCATCGTTCGGGTTCGGATTCGCTAATCACCTGCAGCGATCTGCCGGTATTCCGTGGCCCTTGATTGCTGTGGCTCCGGGAGTAGCCGCGGGGGGAGCCACCGTGGCGCTTGCGTTGGTAACGAATCTGTTTTCGGGCAGCTCGCCTTATCACTTGGACCATGATCCGAATACAGATTCGATTGACTGACGAGCAGGCAAGACGCCTCCGCGAGGCCGCTTCCGCCCAGGGCCGATCGATGGCGGACCTCATCCGGCAGGGCGTCGACACCTTGCTGGATTCTTCTCCGACGACACGCGATCGAGCTGCCCTGCGCGAGGCGGCAATCGCGATGGCCGGCCGGCACCAATCACGGCTCGGGGATCTGGCAAAAAGACATGACCACTATCTGGCGACGGACTTGACGCGTTGACCACTGTGTGGCACAGACTCTTGTCTGTGCTTTGTCTTCCATTGCCGCTCAGCGCGGGATGCGCTCCAGTGTCGAGTTCTCGTCGGATGCGAAGTAGAGGAGACATTCCTCGATCGCGATCTTGGCGGTGGCGAGGCCGCCCGTTCTCACGGTCCGGCGCGCGCCGCCAGCGGCGGGAACAGCGTTGATGCTGGTCTCGTCGCTTTCACTGACGTAGTAGAGCGTCGAGCCCCATAGTTTGAGACTCGATATGTCGTCGAGGCCCGACACGAGCAACCGAGGATTGCCGCTGATCTTCGGCAGACTGGAAATCTCGAACGTTCCGCTGCCGGTGAGGGTGCCGAAGTAAAGGGTTGCGCTGTCCATGACCACAGGACCGACGATGACGCCGTCGACCAGTTTCGCGACCGTGCCGCCCGCGAGCGGCACGCGGCGCAGTCCAGCGCTGGGGTTGCCGAAGCCGGCGCCGGTCTCGCTGTAGTAGACGTTTGTGGAGTCGACGGCCAGCGAAACGGGGAGGGAGAGGTTCGAAGCCAGCTTGAGCACACCCGATCCGTCCGCCTTCGCCGCGCGGCCGATGGCACCATCTGCGAGGAAACCGTCGCCGGCGGACGTGCCAACCGCAACCCAGTAGACGAACTGGCCATCGACCGTGAGATCGAACGGAGTAGCCAAGCCGCGCACGAGAGCTTTCACCGGACCGCCATCTTTCGCGATCGAGTAGATCGAGCCGGTGAGCGAGTCGTCGTCCCAGGTGGTGAAGTAGATCCGCGCGTCATCGGTCGTCATCGAAACGATCAGCGCGCCGGGAACCTCGCCGATGAGAGTCGGAGTCCCTCCTTCTTTCGCCACGCGGGCGATAATGTCCTCACCATCGACGAAATAGATGTACCGGTCGTCCGTGGCCAGATCGCCGACTTCCACGAGATGGGCAATCACTCCGGCCGCGCAAGCCGGGAGTGCGGGCGGAGCGGCCGCTCGCTTCCGCGTGACGGACGCTGCGGCGATAGCTAAGCGTGCGGGCGGCGTACGCACGAGTACCGCCTTCGGCTCGATACGCCGCCACGCGTTCGCGACGCGAGCTACCGAGGGCGACGCCACAATCGCGGCCGGGATTCCAGTAAGCGCGAGAGCCACCGCCAATACGACGGATCGCCACACATTCTTCGACTGCTCGATCTTTCCTCGTCGCATTCCGTGCTCCTTCGCCGGCCCGTGGCGGCTATGGCACGTTCGAATGCAGGTGTCGTGGCGGCCTTGCGGAAAGACTGAGCATACCGCGCGGCGTGAGCTCCGAGTTGCCGAAACGGTGAAAGTCAGGCGCGCGTGGATGGGTCTGCCGCGTCAGGAAGCGCGCCGCTTGCTCGCGGCCGGCGAGGCCGTTGCCCTGGCTCTCTTTGTCTTGCCGGCGACGGGCGACGTGCGCATCGCCTTGATGACGGATCGCAAAACGGTGTTGACCGCCTCGGGAGAATCAAAGACTTCGGCGACGTCGGCATCGAGAATGATCGGCGGACGTCCTTTGAACTTCAGGTCCATGCCCGCGAAGCGATTGGGTTTCATGTTCCGAAAGAACTCGGCAGGATAGTGGGGACGGAGGTCATCGTCGAGATCGGGATCAGATAACTCTTTCTTCTTCATGATATTTGCGCTCGGACCGCGTTAGCTTTCGCGCACTAATGATCCGAATGATGTCGCCATCTTGCGTAAAGGATACCAGCAGCAAGGTTCCAGTCGATGAAGCGCCCACCAGGACTTCTCTCTCCTCTTCTTCAGAGTGATCCGGATCGCGTTTGACCCCGGCCAGCGGGTCGAGGAATGCCGTCTGCGCTTCTTCGAATGACACTCCATGCTTTGTGAGGTTTGACGCGGCTTTCCCTTCATTCCATTGGAATATGCTCACCTTCGTCCTCTCACCTCACTCCATCATCTTCTTCCGCAGCGCATACCCCACAACTTGCGCGCGGTTGTGGAGGTGCAGCTTGTCGAGGATGTTGCGCACGTGGAACTTGACCGTGTTCTCGCTGAGGTCGAGGCGTTTGGCCAGCTTGCGGTTCGACGTTATGCCTTCGACCATCAGCTCGAGAACTTCGCGCTCTCGCGCCGTGAGGGCGTCGGGCATGTCTTCCGAGACCTTCGGCTCGGCCGCAGGCTTGGCGAATTCCTGCAGGAGCTTGCGCGCCAGCAGCGGTGTGAGTCCCGGCTCTCCTCGGGTCACACGATCGAGCAGCGCAAAGAACTCCTCGGCCTCGAGGTTCTTTTGCAGGTAGCCCTGCGCGCCCGCCTTGATCGCTTCAAACAGCGTCTCGTCCTGATCGGACGCCGTCAGGATCACGACCTTCACGTCGGGCACGTCCGCCGTAATCTGCCGCGTCGCGCCGATGCCGTCGAGCTCCGGCATCGAGACGTCCATCAGCACTAGCTCGGGCCGCAACTTCTGCGCGAGCTCGACTGCCTCGTGGCCGTTGTGAGCCTCGCCCACGACCTCGTGGCCCTGGGCGGCCAGCAGACTGCGAAGGCCGTCGCGAAACAGCGGGTGATCGTCAGCGATGAGTATGCGCACGCGATGATCAGTGTAACCGTCAGTTGCCGGGCAACGGAATCTCGGCGTGCACGACGGTGCCTCCCCCGGGGTTGCTTTCGATCGAAAAGGTGCCGCCGATCGATTCCGCGCGCTCGCGCATCGTCGACAGGCCGAATCGCGGGAAATCGGTCTTGCGCGGCGCTTCCGGGAGGCCGACGCCGTCGTCGCGCACGATGACCGACAGCTTCCCATGGCGCTTCCGGACCTCGAGACTCGCCTTCGTCGCTTTGGCGTGCTTACGGACGTTGGCGAGCGATTCCTGGATGATGCGAACGACCTGCAGCTCCATACCGGGAGGCACGGTAATGTCGTCGTCGAGCAATAGATCCGTCGTGATCCCAGCCTGCATCTTCCAGTGAGCGACGTACTCCTCGAGCACCACGTGCAGCGACCGCGACGGCCCCGATAATGTGCGAAGATCGACGATCGATTCGCGGACGTCGCCATACGCTTCACGCGCCGCCGCCGCCAGCTCCCGCAACTGCTCCATCCCCTCTTCCATCTTGTTCTGGCGGATGTACTCCCGGGCCGCCTGAGCCTTCGTGTTCACGTAGCCGAGGACCTGAGCGGTGCCGTCGTGGATCTCGCGCGCGATGTGCAACCGTTCCTGCGCCACCGCGAGATCCGCAACCTGGCGGTGCATGTGCGCGTTGTCGATGGCGATGGCGGCCTGCACGGCGAAACGCTCCAGCGTCTCCTCATCGCCTGGCGTGAACTCGCCGCCGTCCTCTTTTTCGCTGAGGTAGAGGTTGCCGGCAAACGGACCTTTGCACGTGACCGGAACGGCCAGAAGCGAACGCATCACCGGGTGGTTGGGCGGGAATCCCTGCGAGCGGGGGTCCTTGCCGATGTCAGGCAGGCGCAGACGCTCCCCTTCGTGAAGAACGACGCCGAGGAGTCCGTGTCCGGAGGGCGGCGGCCCGATCCGGGCGCGCTCCTGCCTCGTGACACCCGACGTCAGAAAGGTCTGGATCGAGGCATCATCGTTGACGACGGAGAGTGCTCCGTATCGTGCGCCGACCAGGATCCGAGCCCGCTCGACGACCTTGTTCAGGACGGCGTCGAGCGATAACTCCGCGCTGACATCAAGACCGGCACCGTGCAGCGCGAGCAGCTCCGCGTTCTGACGTTCGAGCATCTGTTTGGTGCGGCGGATCGCACGGATCATCACGACACCGAGGATGATGAAGGCGGCGATGATGAGGCCATCGAGGATCAGCCGGTCGCGCTGCGAGATCGAGAAGATCGTGATCGACCGCAGCCCCTCGAAGATGAGCACGATGACAATCGGCTCCGCGATGGCCAGGTAGCGCAAGCGCCGTACGATCATTGGGAGGTAGGGTATTTCGGAACGAGTTGCGCGTCGAGAGGACGCGCGGTGCTTACGGCGACAACCGCTCCACCACCCAATCCTTCACATCGTTGCGCAAGCGGTACCAGAAACGATCGTGCAGACGATCGTCACGTCCCTGCCAGAACTCGAACAGGAGCGGGATCACGCGGTAGCCGCCCCAGTGCGGAGGGCGTGGAATGACGACGTCGCGGTAGGTCGTGGACAACTCTTCGAATCGGGCGTCGAGCGCGCCGCGGCCGGCCAGAACGCGGCTCTGTTCGGAAGCCCACGCTCCGAGCTGGCTGCCCCGCGGACGCGTTGCAAAGTACTCGTCCGACTCTTCCTCGGTAGTCTTGACGACGGCGCCTTCGATCCTCACCTGCCGCTCCAGCGATTGCCACCAGAAGACGAGCGAAGCCCGAGGATTGTCGTGAATTTGTTTTCCTTTGCGGCTGCAGTAGTTCGTGTAGAAGACGAAGCCGCGGTGATCGAAGGACTTGAGGAGGCAGACGCGCGCCGAGACTTCGCCATCGAGTGCCGAAGTACTCACCGTCATCGCCTCGGGCATCGCAATGCCGGCGTCTTTCGCGTCGTCAAACCATCGGTCGAACTGTTCGAACGGGTCGGGGTCGAGGTCGGTCTCGAGAAGGGGCGTCACACTCACAGAGAACTCCTACCGCCAAGATATCGCACGCTCACGGCTGCGGGTACCACTGATAGAGAAAAAAATACACCAGCACGCCGGTGACTGATACGTACATCCAGAGCGGGAACGTCCATTTCGCCACGCGCCGATGCTGCGGCACGCGCATTTTCAGCCCATTGCGCACGGACAGGATCACCAGCGGAACGATCGTGATGGCGAGAATCGTGTGCGAGATGAGAATCGTGAAATAGAGGGGCCGCACCCAGCCGGTGCCCGGAAAGCGCGTGACCACGCCGTGCCGGAGGATGTGGTTGAGGACGTAGCACACCAGAAAAATCGACGCCGTCGTGCACGCCGCCAGCATGAAGCGCTTGTGCATCTGGATCTTCTTGCGGCGGATGAGAACGTATGCGATGAGGAGCAGCACACCGGTGGTGGCGTTGAGCGAAGCGTTGACCGCAGGGAGGATCGTTGACACGGCGCGCGACTGTAGCAGAGGTATCTGCGCCGATCTGCGTCATCTGCGGATAAAAGCCTTGTCCGCAGATGACCGCAGATATCAGTTTTCGCGAAGCAGCTCGTTCACTACGCCGGCCACATGATCGACGGTATCGTCGTTCGTCCCGCCGTAGTAGTCGCGGATGATGCCGTTCTTGTCGGCGACCGCGAACTTCGTGCTGTGCAGCACCGACTCGTTCAGGCTGCCGGTGGCATCGCCGGCAGCGAGCTTGAATCCGTTCACGGAGAGATCGACGATCGTCTTGCGGTCGCCGGTGAGGAACATCCAACGCGGGTCGTTGCGCACATGGCCGGCGTAGTCGTGCAGCACCGCGGGGGTATCGCGGATGGGGTCGACGCTGATCGAGACGAAGCGAACCGCTGCGTCTTTCGGAATCTTCTTCGTGAGGCGCCGCATCGTCGCCGTCATCATCGGGCACGTGCCTGCGCAGTGCGTGAAGATGAAGTCGTAGACGACGACTGTGCCTTTCAACTCGCTCATCCGCACCGGCTTGCTTGCGTCGCTGACGAGCTCCGCTTCCGGGATCGGAAAGAGCTTCGGGAGATCGGATTCGTGGTGGCAGGCCAGAGTGAGAAATACGGCTGAGAGAAGGAGGCGCCTGAGCATCGGCCCGAAGCGTAGCACGTGATATGAGTGCGCTGTCATGGGCGCGAAACTGAAACAGAAAACCGTCGTCGTCACCGGCGCATCGAGCGGCATCGGCCGTGCGGCGGCGCTGGAGTTTGCGCGCCGCGGAGCCAACCTTGTACTCGCCGCGCGGCGCGCGGAGCTGCTCGAAGAGATCGCCCGCGAGTGCCGCGCGATCGGCGCCGGCTGCAAAATCGTCGTCACCGACGTCACGCAACGCGCCGACTGCGAGCACCTCATCGACATGGCCGGCAGCGTCGACGTGCTCGTCAACAATGCCGGCTTCGCCATCTTCGACGCCATCGAGTCCGCCCGTCCCGACGACCTGACGTCGATGATGCAGACGAACTACTTCGGCACCGTCTGGTGTACGCAGGCGGTGCTGCCGCAAATGCTGGCGCGCGGAAACGGGACGATCGTCAACGTCGCCTCGATCGCCGGCTTCATGGGCTACGCGCGGATGGGCGGCTATTGTGCAACGAAGTTCGCGGTGATCGGGTTCTCGGAGACGCTGCGCGATGAAGTGCTGCGCCGCGGCGTGCGCGTGGCCATGGTCTGTCCGGGAACCGTCGAGACCGAATTCTTCGTGAAAGCGGAGCGCGGCAAGATGCCGGGCGCGTCGCGGCTGATCATGGCCATCAAGCCGGAGAAGGTCGCTCGCGCCATCGCCAATGCGGCCGAGGATGGAAGGTACCGTCGCATCCTGCCGTTGGGCGCAGCAATGTTCATCCGATTCAAGGAGATCTGCCCTCGCCTCGCCCACATTCTCATGCGCCGCGTTTCGGCGGCCATGGAGACGAAGTCATGAGACGCAAAGCGCCTGTGACGATGACGTTGCTGGTTGTCATCGCCATCGTCTTCGTCTTCGAGATGCTCCTCGGCGGTCCCCGGTTTGGATCGAATGGCAACGTTCTGACCGGCGACGTCAACGGTGAGGTGCTGGAATCGCTCGGCGCGATCGTCAGCGGGATGCTCGTCCGTCACGAGTTCTGGCGGCTCGTCACGGCGATGTTCCTCCACGCGAGTTTTCTGCATTGGGCAGTCAACTCGTGGGCTCTCTATCAGCTCGGAACGCTCTACGAGGTGTTATTCGGCTCGAAGCGCTTCGCAATGACGTACTTCGCAACGGGCCTCGTCGCCTCGCTCGCCAGCGCCATTCGCATCGGCACGACGAATGGTCTCTCAGTCGGAGCCAGCGGCGCGATCTTCGGAATCCTCGGCGCGTTCATTTTCTCGGTCGCGCGATCGCCGGTTTATCGCCACCAACCATGGACCCGCGGTCTCATCGGGCAGCTCGTCTTCTGGATCATCGTCAACATCGCCATCGGCTATTCGCTGCCGTTCATCGACAACGTCGCGCACCTCGGCGGCCTGATCGCAGGGCTGATCCTCGGGTTCATCCCGCATCGCGTGCCGCCGCCACCACCACGGGAAAGCGTGATCGATGTGGGGATGATGGACCAGTCGTCACGCTGACGGCGCCATGACGGCGGCGAGACGCCGCCGGGCCAGCCGGCGAGGACGCCAGCGTTCCATCCGCGATGAATCACGTTTAGCGCCGGCGGAACGCTGGCGTCCCGCCGGCTGGCTTGGCGGCGTCTCGCCGCCATTACTCGCGACGCAGAACCAGTCGCAGATCCTGGCCGCCGAAGATCCGCTCGTTCAGCGCATCGACGAGCGTCCGAGTCTCGTCGTTCGCAGCGACTAGTCGGTTTCCCTCGGGGAACGGGTGGATGGCGCGAATCTCATCGATCGAGAATCCATGCTCGCGCCCCAGCAGCGTCAGCGCGGCAGGATGGCGGGGCGCGAGATGCGTCGGATCGCGCCAGAACTCGGACGCGCTGACTGCCAGCGACTCGGCGTTCGGCGTCTCGATAATGAACAAGCCGCCGGCACGCAGCACCCGCGCCGACTCCGCAAACAGCGCGAAAAGCGCATCGACCGGAAGATGCTCGACAACATGCATCGCCACGACTGCACCGATCGAGGCATTCGCGAGCGAAGCGAAGCATCCCGGCACTCCGGCCACCACCGCCTCAATGCCTCGTGCCATAAGATCCGCAACCGAGCGCTCATTCGTGTCGAAGCCACGCGCGACGATGCCGGCCTCGCGGCAGGCGATGAGAAGCTCGCCCCGCCCGCAGCCGACATCGATGACGGGCTGCTGATCGCGCACGAGCGCGACGTACTCGCTCACCGACACCTCGCCCCGAAGACCGTCTTCGAGGCGGCGATAGAGGAAGTCGTCAGCAGTCGCACCGGAAGCCGCGACGATCGGGTTCGTCACGTCGCGCACCCGAACGGCGACGGTCTCGATCTTCTGATCGAGCGCGGCGATGAGCGAATCGTTGCGCTTTGCCGCGATCGGGATCAGCTCGCGGATCTTCGCCAGCTCGCTCGCCAGCGATTCATCGGCGGCGCGCACATCGCGTTGGACCGTTTCAATGTCGCGCTTGAGATCTTCGCGTGCACGCACGACGTCGTTGCGGATGTCGTTGAGTAGATCGAGCAACGCGACGTTGAAGTTGCGCTGCCGCTCCTCCTCCGGCTCGACGGAACGATTGACGAAACGCCGGAAAATGCGGAGCAGAAAATCGAAACGCGACGGCCGCGGCCGGAATCGCCGGTCGTGCTCCCACGTGTCGCGCCAGCCATCGGCTCCCGACGGCGGAGCATCGACGAAACGGTCGTCGCTCATTGAAGGGAGGATATCAGCAGGAAACTTGAGGGTGCACAGGAGTGTCTGTGCACCCTCGGGAAAAACCTACGCTTCCGCTTCTTCAGCCGCAGCCGGAGCAGCCGCAACCGGTGCAGGAACCGGTGCCACCTCGATCGATTCCTTCCCCTCGGGGACGACTTCGACCTGGATGTGGGCGGCCACTTCGCGGTGCAGGCGCACTTCGACGTCGTGCACGCCGATGCTCTTGATCGGATGTCCGAGCTCGATGCGGCGCTTGTCGACGTCGATGCCCTTCTTCGTCAGTGCATCGGCGATGTCGTTCGACGTCACCGAGCCGAAGAGGTTGCCGTGATCGCCAACGCGTTTGTGGATGACAATCTTCATCCCCTTCACGCTGTCGGCCGCTTTCTGCGCTGCTGCTTTTTCCTGATCGCCGAGCGCAGCCCACTTCTTGCGCTCCTGTTCGATCGACTTCAGGTTACCGGGCGTTGCTTCGCGCGCGAGCTGCTTGGGAATCAGAAAATTGCGCGCGTAGCCACCCTTGACCGTGACGACGTCACCGCGGCTGCCAAGCCCGCGGATCTCGTCAATGAGAATGACTTTCATCAGAGTGATCCTTTCGATTGAAATGTCGGAAATCGAAAAACGAGTCAAATAGCCCTGCCATGCAGAGCAGAATCTGGGAGATGCCGGTCAACGCCAGGAAGCCGAGGAGCATCCAGGCGAAGAGGGAGCCGATGAATCCCGCGCTGGTCCGGGCGATGAACGACCGGAAGATCGCCAATCCTTGCAACAGGTAGAGAAACGCGACCACCGCCAGCACGTTCGCACCGATCTGCTGCACCATCCCGCTGGCCAGCGGCGTGAGACCGCTTGCCACGAACGCGAAGAGCAGCCACTCGGGCAACGAGAGGTTCCGGAACAGATACGCAGTGACCACGGCCGGATCGCGAACGAGCGCGTAATTGCGCCAGGCGCGAAGACGGCCGAGCATGACAAGGCTGAATACGAATACGAGGATGACGTCGATCAGCAGCAGCGCCGGAAGGCAGAGCGTGCCGATGTCCATCCATTTTTTGAAGAAACTGACGGCATCGGAAGGAAACCCCGCCTTCTCGTAGCTGGCCACCATCGTCGCGGTTGTTTGATGCGCTTCCGCGAGCTGCGCGGCGTACGGCGACGCACCGGTCACCATCCGCATCGTCAGCTCCGTGACTGCGAGTCCGGCGATGCCAATGACCAGCGCGAACATCAGCACGCGCCCGAAACGCTCACCGCGCTCGACCAACGGAAGCGCGGCCAAAGCCGGGATACCGATGGCGAGACAGATTGCGAGCAGATAGCCGAAGGTGATGGGCGCATCGGCAGCATTCCCCGCGCGGGTCGTCCCGAACACGAGCAGCCCGGCGATCGCCGCCGACAACACGAAGACCAGCCACGCGGCGCGCCGCCCGTTGCGGATACCGCAATGGAACAGCGCCGCGGGCAGGAAGACGCGCAGCGGCGACACGAACATCAGCGCGCTAAGGATCGTGTAGCCGGCCAGACTGCGGGCCTGCTTCCCGAACGAGCGCACCGGTGTCGCTACCGGCTCATCGTGCTGCAGAGACGTCTCGGTCATCAGAATGGTTGTTAGTCGGTCGCGAACGGCAGCATCGCCGCGATGCGCGCACGTTTGATTGCGCTCTGGAGCTTGCGCTGATGCAGGGCGCACGTTCCGGAGATGCGGCGCGGAAGAATCTTGCCGCGCTCGGGGATGAACTGCTGCAGCGTCTTGATGTCTTTGTAGTCGATGTACTCGAGCTTCTCGACGCAGAATTTGCAGACGCGCTTGCGGCGGAAGAAGAACTTCTTCTTTCCACCTTGGGCACCGCCAGGTCCGCCGGCGCCGCCGCGGCCGGAATCGCGGCCACCACCGCCGCCACCACCAGGTCGTCTCATTTCGGTTGCCATATCAGTCTCCTCTCCTTATTCAGCCGGCACCGCTTCGTCGGAAGCGGGGATGGCCGAGGGTTCCGCCGGAGCCGAAACAGGGGCTCCCGGGCTGGCTGCGAACGAAGGGGCCGGACGCATGCGCTCCTTCTTCGGGTTGCGCTTGGCAAGCTTCTCGGCGCGCTTGTGGTCGAGATCCGTACGCACGATCATGTGGCGCAGGATCCGGTCCGAGTTTTTCATCCGGCGGTCGAGCTCATTGAGCCCGGCCTCGGTCTCGAACACGAGAAGCTGGTAGTTGCCTTCGTTGAACTTCTGGATGGGATATGCGAGCCGGCGCCGCCCCCATACTTCTTCGTGGGTGAGCTTTGCGCCCGACCCCTCGGCGATACGCTTGAACTCAGTGGCAAGCGTCGTCGCCTCTTCCTCCGGTACTTGCGGAGAAAGGATGAACAGGACTTCATAAGTCCTCATAAATCCTCCTTCTGGCCTAGCGGAGCCTCCGCCTGGAGCGGATGGCTCAAGGAGCTGGACAGATTGTCAAAAGATGTCCCGACCGCGGAGAGCCGGGCCGGGGATGATACGCAAAGGGTTGAGCAGGAGCAATTTATTTCAAAAGGATCTTTCTCAAGTCCGGCCCGCTCATCCCGGTGTTGTATGGCTTCGTTCCCGGCTCGAATTCCTTTCCACGCACGAGTGGCCCCGCGGGCACAGGGTCGAAGCCGGCATCACGGACGAGTTGGGCGGCGACGTCCATCGCAGCGTGATCGTCACTCGCCAGCGGAATCCCCACTTGGTCCCCATCCCGATGCGCCTCGGTCTCGAGGGTTTTGAAGTAGACGCTGCTGAAGGCTTTCACCCATCGCGCACCAGGAAACAGGCTGGCCGACCATCCGGACGAGCCTTGTGGATGCCGTACCGCCGCCACGCCCACTTCGCCGTCCCGTTTCTCGTATGCGTTGCCGGTATCGAGCACGATCTTGCCCGCGAGTAACACCGCGAGATCGCGCGCCAGCTCCGGAAACGCGACCATGGGAGTTGTCAGCATCACGACTTCGCCGAAGGTTGCGGCTTCCGAGGGTTTGCCCGCCGAGGCGTGCTGGCCGAGGTTGGCGACGAGAGGTTGCAGCTCATCGGGATGGCGGGAGGCGAGCAGCACCTCGTGCCCGGCATCGACCCACAACTTGGCGACGGTCGAGCCGATCATTCCTGCGCCGATGATTCCGATCTTCATTGCGATTCTCCCGTCCACTCTCGACCAGCGCATTGGTTAGAGAATTCCGTCGGGCGAGGACGCCCGCCGGCCGCAGGCGAGACGCCTGCACTCCTTTATGATCCACTAATGATCAGGACGATCACAGCAACGGAGTATGTGATGCCGCTTCGCGAGGGGGGCTCGCTTCCGGCGATCGTTGCGGGCGATGACGATGGCACGTACGTCCTGAAGTTTCGCGGGGCAGGTCAGGGCGCGCGGGCGCTGATCGCGGAGCTGGTCTCGGGCGAGATCGCGCGGCTTTTGAAGCTTCCGGTGCCGGAGATCGTGTTTGTCGATCTCGATCCTCGGATGGCCAAGACGGAACCCGATCCGGAGATTCAGGATCTGCTTCGCAAGAGCGAGGGGCTCAATCTCGCGCTCGACTACCTTCCCGGATCGATCACGTTCGATCCGATCGTGGCGCTGCCGATGGCGGACAAGTCGGGGCTGGCATCCTCGCTGGCGTCATCGATCGTCTGGTTCGACGCGCTCGTCACAAACGTCGACCGTACGCCGAAGAACACGAACCTGCTCGTCTGGCATCGCAAACTCTGGATGATCGATCACGGCGCGTCGCTGATCTTTCATCACAACTGGGACGGTTACCTCGAGCGGAGCGGCAATCCGTTCCGGCAGATCGGCGAGCACGTGCTGCTCCGGTGGGCCAGCGAGATCGCGGAGGTCGATGCCGGGCTGGCCGCGCTCCTGACTCCCGAGGCCATTGAGGGAGTGATCGATCTGATCCCGGAGTCATGGCTGGGCGATGAGCCCCGCTTCGCCACCATCGCCGAGCATCGCCTCGGGTATCGTGACTATCTGATGCAGCGCCTGGCATCGCCGCGGAAGTGGATGGAGGACGCCGTTCATGCACGAACGCTTCGTGTTTGACTACGCCGTCGTGCGGATCGTCCCGCGCGTCGATCGCGGCGAGTTCCTCAATGCCGGCGTCATCGTCTTTTCTCCCACAGCCGGCTTCCTCGACTGCCGCATCGAGCTCGATCACGCCCGCCTCCTCGCCCTGGCGCCTTCGATCGACATCGCCGTCGTCGAGAGCTACCTCGAAGCGATTCCCAAAATCTGTGCCGGCGGCGGCGAAGCTGGTTCGATCGGTGATCTCCCCCAACGCGCCCGATTCCACTGGCTGGTCGCCCCGCGCAGCACGGTGATCCAGACGTCCGCAGTGCACTCCGGCGTTCACGAAGACCCGCGAGCAGCGCTGGAAGGATTGTTCGAGAAGCTCGTGCGGATGGTGTAGGTTCCACCGGGGTTCACGCCTTTTCGCGCTTGGGCTTCTTCGTCCTGCTGGTTAGTTGCTTCGTGGCGCGCTCGAAATCAGCATCCACAGGGAGTGAGGCAGTGGAAGCGAGCGCTTTGAACTTGTCATACTCCAACTCGGCCTTGGTCAGCGCCATCTCATGAGAGATGTGACCGGCGTGAGCGAGGATGTCGCGCTCGTTGAGGCTCAGGAAGCCGTCCAGCTTCTTGATCCAGTCTCCCATGTGCATCGGAACGCGGCGCATTGCCTGCCCCTCCGCGAAAACTAGATATTGCTCCACGAGGTTGTTCAGCGCGGCCAGCTCCGGTTCGGTCAGATAGTTCTTCGCGATCGCGACATCGTCCTTGCGAATGGTTGCCCCGCGCCAGTTGGTCAAGCCGAGGTTCGGCTTGGCGGCGTCGACGCGGTCGTGGACAATCTCCGCGGCGGTCTGGCCTGAGATGGCCCAGTGCACTTTGTTCTGGACCGTCTTGAAGAAGCGGATGCTGATCTCCTGCGTGGGGTCGTAGTCGATGCTGGTGGCGTAGATGTCGGTGATCTTCTGGTAGAAGCGCCGCTCCGAGGTCCGGATATCCTGGATCCGGCGTGTTAGTTCCTCGAAGTAGTCGAAAGGCTGGTCGGGATTCTTCAGCCGCTCATCGTCGAGAACGAAGCCTTTGACGATGTACTCGCGCAGACGCTGCGTAGCCCAAATCCGGAATTGGGTTCCCCGGTGCGACTTCACCCGGTAACCCACCGAGATGATGACGTCGAGGTTGTAGAACTTGGTCGAGTAGTTTTTTCCGTCGGCGGCAGTTGTCAAGGAATCCTTGACAACTGAATCCTCGGCTAACTCGCACTCAGAAAATACGTTCTGGATGTGAAGGCTGACGTTCTGCTTGGTAGTCTGGAAGAGCTCCGCCATCTGCTGCTGCGTCAGCCAGACGGTCTCGCCTTCGAAGCGCACGTCGATCTTCAGCTTCCCGTCCTGGGTCTGATAGACGAGGAACTGTCCACGCTGGGGGGTCATGGAACGGCCGCTCCTGCGGCTGGCTCAACGGTGGCGGCTCGGGTATCAGCTTCGTGCATGGTTTCTCGGTGCGCGAGGCAGTCGATCATGCCTTTGACTGATCAATGATTCAACGAGTTTGACCGGCTGCTCTCTATACTCAAGGCCTGAATCACGCAGCGATCTTCACGCGGTAGACGGAGTGGCGCTTTTCTCCGATCCACGTTCGATATTCGCGATTCGCGAATATCGAATGGTAGAATACTCTCCATGGAGAGTCTCAAACCTCAGGACGTGCTAGTCGTGCTCAAGCTTTGCGCAGTTGCGTCGTCTCCCGGGCATGGAGCGAGGCCGCAGCGTCCGCCGATGGCCGTTCTTGGAGTCGAGCTGGGACTCAGTTCGTCCGAGGTGCATGCCGCAATCCGACGAGGACGGGCATCGGGCCTGCTTCTTGATGCTTTCCAATCAATCGACAAGGGACAAACGAAACGAAAGCATCTCCGGGATGTACCCCCAGCGCCGACGATCCGAGCCAGAACTGCTCGGCCCGAACGCATCAACGTAACGGGTGTCGTTGAGTTTCTGGTGCATGGTCTCAAGTATGTCTTCCCGCCGCACCGAGGCGGGATGACTCGGGGAATCGCAACGTCGTATGCCGCCGCGCCGCTGAAAGGATTCATCGCCAGAGGAGAAGAGCCGATTCCGGTCTGGCCGTTTGCGGAGGGAAATGAGAGAGGAATTGAGCTCACTCCGCTTTATCGGACCGTTCCGTTCGCGGCGTTGCGCGACTCGGCGCTCTATGAATTGCTCGCCATCGCCGACGCGCTTCGCGAGGGACGCGCGCGTGAACGGAAAATCGCGGAGGAACAGCTCCGACTGCGATTGAGCGACATCGAATGGCCGATGAAAATCGCAAGCTTCTGATCCGTGGAGCGCGAATGCTCGGCGACCTACGAGACGAATTCGTCTTCGTCGGCGGATGTACGACCGGACTGCTGATCACCGACCCGGCCGCGGCAGACATACGGCCAACGCTCGACGTGGACGTGATCGTGGCGACCACCTCCGTCGCGGAGTACTACGCGATCGCGAAACGTCTGCGGGCCCTCGGCTTCCATGAAGACACCAAAGTCATCTGTCGCTGGAAGCACCGGAATGACCTCACGCTCGACGTCATGCCCACCGACCGAACCGTCCTCGGTTTCGCGAATAAGTGGTACCCAGGAGCGATTGCCCACGCGATCGATTGCGAGCTCGAAGCGGGGCTCGTCATTCGAGTCGTGACGCCTCCCTACTTCTGCGCAACAAAAATTGAAGCGTTTCACGGACGAGGAAATGGTGACTACGCCGGAAGCCACGATCTCGAAGACTTTCTTGCGGTCGTTGATGGCCGCCCGGAGCTCATCGCCGAGATCCAGGAAGCGGAAGACTCGGTTCGCCGCTATCTCGCGGCCGAAGTTCGCGACCTTCTCATGCGCCAGGAGTTTCTCGACGCGCTGCCCGGAAGTCTTATGCCCGACGCCGCGAGTCAGGCGAGACTCCCGCTGCTCCTCGCGAGACTCGAGCAAATTGCCGCGGGCTGATGGCGCCGGACTCCGCGTCTCCGCGTGAAATCGTTTTACAGTGACTTCACGATAACAGACATTCTCTTCACCCCACGCCCAATCGGCTTCGCGCGGACTCCGTTCAAGGACACCGCGCAGGTTCCGAAGGGTCCGGGGACCAAGCATGATGCCGACGGGACGATCGAGATCCTGCCTGAGTTTGCGCAAGGGCTGAAAGACATCGAAGGGTTCTCGCACCTCTTCGTGATCTGGGTGTTCGATCGCTCGGACGGTTACGACCTTCTCGGCGCTCCCCCTGGAGAAACCGTTCCGCACGGAGTTTTCGCCACCCGCTCTCCGCGCCGGCCGAATCCGATCGCGCTCACGGTCGTCGAGCTGCTGCGCCGCGAAGGGACCACGCTACACGTGCACGGCGTCGACATGCTCGACCGAACGCCAATCCTCGACATCAAGCCGTACATGTCGAGTATTCCGATCGACAAGCTGCGGCGCGGGTGGCTGGAGGATGCGGAGCGGCGCGCGGGCAAGAGTTAACGCCCCTGTTAACTGCGCTTCGACTACAGTGCGCGCCCGGAAACGATGAACTACCTGGCACTGCTCACCAGCTCCTTGCGCGCGCTCCTACGGAACAAGATGCGCAGCCTGCTCACGGTGCTCGGCATCACCATCGGAATCGCCGCCGTCATCTGCGTGGTCGCCATTGGCAGAGCGGGCCAGGTTCGCGTCGAGCAGCAGCTCAACAACCTCGGCGACAACTTCGTCTGGATCGAGGCCGGAGGCCGCGCGGTCAACGGCGTGCGCACCGGCCCCCGCGGCACGAAGACGCTCACCATCGGCGATGCCTTCGCCATCCGCAATCAGATTCCACTCATCAAGAGCGTCTCGCCGAACGTCGATGCATCAACGCAGGTCATCTACGGCAACCAGAACTGGTTCACGAGCTATCGCGGCGTCTCGCCGGAGTACTTCGACATCAAGCGCTGGGTGATCGATGAAGGAGCGGCGTTCACGTCGGATGACGTCGAGCGCGCCGCGGACGTCTGCGTGATTGGCGCGACGATCCGCAGCCAGTTGTTCGGCGTCGCCAATCCGATCGGCCAGGTCATCCGCCTCAAATCGCTTCCCTGCAAAGTCGTGGCGACGCTGAAACCGAAAGGGCTGTCGATCTCCGGGCAGGATCAGGACGACACGATCCTTCTTCCCTACACCACAGCGCAGAAAAAACTGGCGGGCGTGACCTGGCTTGACGACATCCTCTGCTCGGCGGTCTCGCAGGACGTCGTGAAAGTGGCCGGGCAGCAGGCGCGCGCCCTTCTCCGCGACCGGCATCACCTTCGCGCCGATCAGGAGGACGACTTCAACATCCGCAATCCCGAGGACATCATTCAGGCCCAGCTCGAAGCGAGCCGCACGCTAACGCTGCTGCTGGTGGCGATCGCTTCGGTCTCGCTCATCGTCGGCGGCATCGGAATCATGAACGTGATGCTCGTCTCCGTTACCGAGCGCACGCGCGAGATCGGCGTGCGCGTGTCGGTCGGCGCGACGGAGGAAGCGATCCAGCTCCAGTTCCTGGCGGAGTCGGTGATGTTGAGTCTCGTCGGAGGGGCAGCCGGCGTTCTGGCCGGCGTGGTCGGCTCGTTCTTCGTCGGACGCGCGCTCGACTGGCCGATGGAGATGTCGCTGAAGGCGGTGCTGCTCGCGGCGCTCTTCTCCATCGCAGTCGGCGTGTTCTTCGGCTACTATCCCGCGCGCAAAGCGTCCCACCTCGATCCGATCGAAGCCCTCCGCTATGAGTGAATCCTCAGAAGCATCCAACGGGAGCTCCCCGCTCCGCCGCCGGAAGGTGTGGCTGATCGCCGGCGGCATCGTGATCGTGCTTGCCGCGCTGTCGATTCCGCTGCTCCGGCGCAAAGAGAGCGTTCAATATCTCGCTTCCAAAGTGCTGCAGGGCGAGATCCGCGACGCGGTCGAAGCGACCGGTATCGTGAACGCAGTAGTCAGCGTTCAGGTCGGGTCGCAAGTCTCGGGCAGAGTCGGCAAGCTCAACGTCGATTTCAATTCGCGTGTGCGCCAGGGCGACGTCATCGCGCTGATCGATCCGCAATTGTTTCAGGGCGCACTGCAGCAGGCACAGGCCGATCTCGAGAACGCGAAGGCGAACGTCATCGCGGCCAAGGCCAGCCTGACCAAGGCGAACGCGAACCTCATTCAGACCAGGGCCGACTTCGACCGCGCACGATCGCTGGCAGAAAAGAAAGTGGGGACCGAGCAGGCGCTCGATCTGGCGAAAGCGAACTACGACGCTGCCCGGGCGAACGTCGACGCCGCTGCAGCGAGCATCGCTCAGGCCAACGCGCAAGTCAGCCAGAAGGAAGCGGCGGTGGCGGTGGCCCGAACGAATCTCGCCTACACCGTGATCCGCTCCCCGATCGACGGCACGGTCGTGGCCCGCAGCGTCGACGTCGGCCAGACCGTGGCCGCCTCGCTGCAGGCGCCGACGATCTTCACCATCGCCCAGGATCTCGCCAAGATGCTCGTCTACGCCAAAGTCGACGAGTCGGATGTCGGCCGCATCCGCCCCGGCCAGACCGTGACGTTCAAGGTCGATGCGTTTCCGAAACAACTGTTCACCGGGACCGTGAGCCAGCTCCGGATGAACGCCACCACCGTCCAGAACGTCGTCACTTACGACGCCATCATCACGTTCGCAAATCCCGAGCTGAAGCTCTTTCCGGGCATGACGGCGTACGTCACGATTCCGGTGGCCACCGTCGAGAACGCGGTCAAGCTGCCGAATGCAGCGCTACGTTTTCAGCCGCCGCTCCCGCCGGCCGAGGTCCGCGCGTTGTACGCGCAATACGGAATCGACGATTCGAAGATGGGGATCGACGGTGCCGTCGAAGGCAGCGGCGCTGCTGCGGCGGCGAACCGCGGTAGTGGCTCCAAGAACGCCCAGCACGACAGCGCGGTCGTCTGGAAACTTCACGCCGACGGCACCATCGAGCCGGTCGAGATCGCCCTCGGCATCACCGATCATGCGTACACCGAGGTGACGAAGGTGTTCGTTGGAGCGCTGAAACCGGGAGATGACGTCGTGACCACATCAGTCAGTTCCAAGTCCGGGCCGCCCGGCGGCATCAGGCGGTGACGGTGCCCAACGTTGACCCGATCCTCTGCGTCGAGGATGTCCACAAGTACTACGAGCTCGGAGAGACGCGCGTGCACGCGCTGCGCGGCATCAACGTCTCGGTCGAGCCGGGCGGATTCGTCGCCATCATGGGCGCGAGCGGCAGTGGCAAGTCGACCTTCATGAACATCCTCGGCTGTCTCGACCGCCCCACCTCGGGGCGCTATCTCCTCGAAGGCATCGATGTGTCGGGCCGTACGAAACACGAGCTGGCCGGCATCCGCAACTCCAAGCTCGGATTCGTGTTTCAGGGATTCAATCTTCTTCCGCGAACGACGGCGCTCGAGAACGTGCAATTGCCGACGCTCTACACGCCGATCAACGCCATCGAGCGTCAGAAGCGCGCTCGCGAGGCGCTGGCGCTCGTCGGCCTGGCCGCTCGATCGCAGCACTATCCGTCGCAACTTTCGGGAGGGCAGCAGCAACGCGTGGCACTCGCGCGTGCGCTCGTGAACCATCCCTCGATCCTGCTCGCCGATGAGCCGACCGGAAACCTCGACAGCCGCACCGCGGTCGAGATCATGGAGGTTCTGCAGGATCTGAACGAGCAGGGCTTGACGATCGTGCTGGTCACGCACGAGCCCGACATCGCGCAATTCGCGAAACGGATGATCGTCTTTCGCGACGGGAAAATACGAAAAGACGACGTTCTGCGCGACCGCCCACGGGCGCATGACGTGTTGCTGACGATGCCGACGTTGGAGGATTAGCGCCGAATTGGCGTCGGATTGGCCTTCGATTAGCCGTTTCTCGCCCTCTCTTCTTCGCGCATCCCTCCAATCGAGCGCCTTCTCCCCCACGCTTCTTGTGGGGGAGAAGGTGGCCGAAGGCCGGATGAGGGGGTGCTTCCACTGAGAAGCAATCGCCCAATCACCACTCCAAGCGCGCCCCCCTCATCCGGCTTTGCCACCTTCTCCCCCCGCAAAAAACGCGGGGGGAGAAGGCGCTCGATGGAAGAGCGCTCCAAGAAAAGGAGAAGAGATGCCGAATGAGGATTAGGAGCGGTCCACTCGCAGTTTTCATCAGGAGTGGTGGCTACGATGATGGTTCGCAGGCAGATTTCGTTCGACGCAGATCTCTACGCCCAAGCCAGGGCATCAGCAAAACGCCGCGGCCTTTCGTTCGCGGAGCTCTGCCGGCGAGCGGTCGCCGAGGTCATTGCTCGCGAGTCGCCGGACCGACCGTGGATGTCATTCGCAGGCGTCTTTGAAGGATGTGAAGGCGATAGCGGATCGGTTGACTCGGTCGTTTACGATCGCGAAGCTACGTGAGGCACAACTTCCCCTCACCAACTCGTCGCGTAGCTTCCCAACACCGTCACTGAATCGGCATCCTTGCGCAGTTGTTTGATCGCTTGCGCGATCGCGGCGTCCGACAGATTCCCGATGACATCGAGGTAGAACGCATACTCGCGCGGCTTTCCGGGTATCGGGCGCGATTCGATTTTGGAGAGGTCGATGCCGGCGGTGGCGAAGACGCCGAGGGCACGGTAGAGCGAGCCGGGAGTGTTCGCGATCTCCAGAAGGAGCGATGTCTTCCAACGTTGTGCGGAAGGTTCGGTCAATGGGCGAAGGGACGCACTCGGCGGCGCAAGGAGGAAGAATCGCGTGAAGTTCAGCGGATCGTCTTCGACATTCGTGGCCAGAATCACGCCGCCGTAAATGTTCGCCGCGGCTTCCGAGGCGATGGCGGCTTCGCCGGGCTGGCGGTGTTCCATCACGACGCGGACCGCGCCGGCGGTGTCGTGCATCGGCTCCGGCTCCATCACCGGATGCTGGCGGAGAAACCGGCCGCATTGCGCGAGCGCGACGGGGTGCGAATAGACGCGGCGAACATCGTCGAGAGCCGTTCCCGGAGGCGCGATGAGGTTGTGGACGATGCGCAGAAACGTCTCGCCGAGGATCGTCAGTCCCGAAGAGAGAAGCAGGTCGTAGTTGCGATGGATGGAGCCGGCCAAACTGTTCTCGATCGGCGTCACGCAGCAATCGGCGTCGCCGGCCGCGACCGACTGGAACATCTCCTCGAACGAGCGGAACGGGATCGTCGCGGCGTCATCGCCCAGGAGTAGCCAGGCGGCCGTCTGGCTGAAGGCGCCGGGCTCGCCTTGATACGCAACACGCACCGACGGAATGTTGGGCGAAGCGGTCACTGCTTCGCCAACTCGACCCTCCGGTTTTGGGCGCGGCCGGTGGCGGTCTCGTTATCCGCCAGCGGTTTCGAGGAGCCGAAGCCTTTGGCGGTGAGGCGCTCGGCGGCGATTCCGGCGTTTACGAGATACGTCCTCACGGAGTCCGCGCGGCGCTGCGAGAGAGGAAGGTTCTTCGCGTCCCCGCCGCTTGAATCCGTATGGCCTTCGATCGAAAGCTTCCACTCCGGCTTTGCTTTGAGCATGGCCGCCATCTTGTCGATCGTCGGCTTCGACTCATCACGGATCACGTCGGAGTCGGTGTCGAAGTTGATGCCGTAGACGCGTGTACGGCCAGCGTCCTCCAAATCCTTCTGCATCGTCGCCTCGGCACCGGAACCGGACCAATGCGGACACGATCCGATTTCGTTCGAGATCTTTTTTCCGTTCCAGTTGCCGCCAGTAGTGTCGGTGTTCGACGCGAACCACCACAGACCGAACATCTGCTGGCCGGTCGGATCGAAGACCATAATGGCCGGTCCGTTCTTGTTCGCTCCATCTTCTTTCCATGTGAACTTCATGATCCGGCCTTCGATGCCTCCGGTCAGAAGTCCACCGTTGTACTCGTAGCAACCGGTTACAGACGTTCCTTCCTGTTTGAGATGGAACTTTCCGTAGTCGGTCGCATAGGTGCCGCTGGCGTTCGCGAACGGAGTGTGCGTGAGCTGTTTTCCGAATGCCCGGAAGTCCATCAGTTCGATGTAGTCGGGAGAGCCCCAGTTGTTCTTAATGTCGAGTCTTACCCATCGTCCGGAGGCCGCGGCAGTCACCGGAAAACTCTGCTTGTCGGTCTTGTCCTGAAACGAGACGTCTGCGATTTTCTGAAAGCCGGAGGTCGCGCTGACGTCGGAGATCTCCACGGTGACATCCTTCGCGCCGCGGTGCTCGCCGTCGGCATGTTCGGTATCGAATTCCAGCCGGTGAAGCTCCGTCTTCTCGGGGAGGACGATGACGATCGTCTGCGGTGTGATCACACCCTTCGGGGTAGCCCAGCCGGTCGTGGCCTTCTCATCGAGGATACGGAAAGCGGACCAGGTTTCGTTGTACTCCTGCGGTTTCTGCGCGATGAGAGCGCCTGATGAGAACGAGACGAGCGACGGCTCCTGGCTATCGGAAGGCGCAGAGGTTGTCGCGGTCGCCGCCGTCGTGCTGCTGGCGGCAGTGCTGGCAGCGGTGCTCGACGTACCACTCTCCGAGCTGCCGGATTTCGCCGGGGCAGCTTCTTTCCCAGCGCAGCCCGACAACACCAACCACACCATGGCAATCCCGATCAAAGTACGAGGCATTCATGACTCCTGTCGATCTCTGAAAACGTTCCGACCCGGATTGTACGATGGCCGTTGAGGATCGAAAGCAGACCCGCCGGAAGAGCGCGAACGTCATCGTGCTCGCCTACTCGGATTTCGCTCCCATCGACGCAGGCGGACGCGTGCGATTACCACCGTAGCGGCCCGGCAACGGTAGACGACCGTAAGCTCACGCTTCCGAATCGGCACGGAATCAGCGTCAGACGCTTCCGCGCGTACCATGGATGAACGCGCGAAGATCATGCGAGGCCAATCGGAGCAGCAGTCGTCGATTCCGAAAGCGGATGCGCTCTATGCGCGTCAACTCGAGGCCATCAACGAAGTCGCGCGCATCGCCACGCTCGACCTCGAGCTTCGCCCGCTCATGCAGCGCATCACCGACGCTCTGGCGCAGAAGTTCGCGTGGGAATTCGTAGCGCTGGTGACTGTCGAGCCGCGCAAGGGCGCCTTCGTTTGCGAAGCGGTGACCAGCACGGTTCCCACCGAGGTTCACGCCGGCTACAGCCGTCCACTCGGCAGCGGTGTGGTCGGAACTGTAGCAGCGACCGAGAAGGCGATTCTGCTCGACGACGTCGGAACCTATCCTGACTTCGTGGAGACGATGCCGGGAACGAAGTCGGAGCTGTGCGTTCCCGTGCTTCACGGCAAAGAGCTCGTGGCCATCCTCAACCTGGAGAGCACACGCCTTGGCGCGTTCCACGATCAGGTTTCGCTCCTCAACACTGTCGCCGATCAGATCGCCGGCGCGATCGCCAATGCCCGCCGGTTCGATGAGATGCGGCGCCGCGCACAGTTGATGGAGATGATGAGCGAAGTCTCGCGCACGGCGTTGGAGGCGCATGACCTCGGCGACCTGCTCGAACGCATCGTGCGCTACGTGCACGAACGTTTTCCGGTGGAGCGTGTTTCGATCACGCTCCGCGACATCAGCGCGTATGCCGGTGACAACCCATCGGGCGAACCGCCGCAGATCAGCTTTCCGATTCGCTTCCGGGGAGAGGAAGTCGGAAGGCTGGAGGTGTGCTGCATGGACGAGAACGTCCTCACGCCGGCCACGCAGCTTGCCTTCGAAACATTGACGCATCAGGTCGCGGGCGCGATCCATCTTTCGGCGACGAAGCGCGACCTCGAGCAGGCCAACGAGCACCTAGCCCGCGCCATCGAGACCCTCCACCAGATCTCCACCACCGACCCGCTCACCGGGGCAGCCAACCGGCGGAACTTCGACACAGTCCTCGATGTCGAGTGGCGCCGCGCTGCCCGCTCCCGCACGCCGCTCTCGTTGATCATGATCGACATCGACGCCTTCAAAGCCTACAACGACGCATACGGACACCAGGCTGGCGACGATTGCCTCCGCCGCGTGGCCGAGTCTCTGAAATCCCGTTTTCATCGGGCCGGAGATCTCGTGACGCGCTACGGCGGGGAGGAGTTCGCCGTGCTTGTGGCCGGCGTCGGATCCGATCACGCCCGTGAGCTTGGCGAATCGCTCCGCGCCTCGGTCGAGCAGATGTCGATCGAGCATCAGACGTCGCCAGCGTCGAGCGTCGTCACGATCAGCGTCGGCATCGCCACGGTGGTTCCGGACGGGAACGACGAGGCTGCCACGCTCCTCAAAGCCGCCGACGAAGCGCTCTACGCCGCAAAGGACGCCGGCCGGAACCGCGTGGTGCATATGCCGGCGAGCGCTCAGAACTGATGGCAGTTGCTAGTAAACATCGTTTCGCTGCTTGAGCAACGAAACAGTGGTCGCGGAACGGCCTCCTGCGCGCTTGGGCCGGATACGTACGGCGCCCAGCCGGACATGTGCGGCGTCCAGCCGGACGTGTGCGGCGCCCAGCCGCACGGGTGCGGCCCCCAGCCGGACGTGCGCGACCCCCAGCCGGACGTGCGCGGCCCCCAGCCGGACGTGCGCGGCCCCCAGCCGGACGTGTGCGGCCCCCAGCCGGACGTGCGCGGCCCCCAGCCGGACGTGTGCGGCGCCCAGCCGGACGGGTGCGGCGCCCAGCCGGACGTGTGCGGCGCCCAGCCGGACGTGTGCGGCGTCCAGCCGGACGTGTGCGGCGCCCAGCCGGACGTGTGCGGCGTCCAGCCGGACGTGTGCGGCGCCCAGCCGGACGTGTGCGGCGTCCAGCCGGACGTGTGCGGCGCCCAGCCGCACGGGCGCGGCGCCCAGCCGCACGGGCGCGGCGTTCAGCCGGACCGGTGCGGCCTCCCGCCGGGTCGGAGCATCGTCCAGCTCGGCCGGTGAGTCGCTCAGCCGGCGCGGACAATCATCAGGCGCGAGCGGTCATCACGACGGGAGCGGAAGGGCCCCGGGTGTTCGTCAGTGGTTGCAGCCGTGCCCGCAACCGTCGCTGAACGTGTTCGGCTGACCAGCCCGATCTTCGAGCGCGACCGCAGCCGGGAAGTAGATGTTGTTCTCGACGTGAATGTGCTCGTGTGTGCGCAGCTCCAGGTCCGTCAGGCGCCGGTATAGCTCGCGATAGCTGAAGCAGGCGCTCTCCGGCGGCGTGTAATCGTCGGTGACGACGCGCAGACGCGCCAGCAGCTCGCCGACGCGGTCGTGCTCGATCATCATCATCCGCACTGGGTTCTTCACTGTCCCGAAGAACGGCGTCGGCGCCACGCGCTTCCCGTTCGCAGCTTCTTCGAGCTGATCGACGTACGGGAAAAGCACCTGCTCCTCTTTCAGCATGTGCGGCAGCAGGTCGGTGGTTAGCTCGGCGACGAGCGACACGACTTCCGCAAGCTCCGGCCGCCGTTCGCCGTGGACGCTCAGCACCTTCGCGGCGATGGGGGTGATCGTCTGCAGTTCTTCGCGCGTGTAGGCGTGGTACGTCGTTACGATGCTGGCAGCGGTCGCAGCGAGCGTGTCCGACGACCAGTCGCGGGAAGCGGCGTCAGGGATCGTGGCCAGCGCTTCCAGCTCGGCGATGAACGCATCGACGCTCTTTCCGGCCGCGGTGCAGGCATCGGTCAGCGGGGTTTTGCCTCCGCAGCAGTAGTCAATCTTCCAGGCTTCAAACACGCGGATCGAGAGCGGCATCGCAGCAGCAAGGTCGCCTACGGTTTGTCCAGCTACGTCAAAGGTCGTGGTCATGGTTGTTTCCTCCGTCATGAGCACATTGTCGTGCCGCACAAGGGCCGAGCACATGACGGATGTCATACGGAATTGAGATCGTGTCGCAGCGATGCGTCAGCGCGCGGCGGGCGAGGTCCGTATGCTTCGGAGGAGACTCAGCAGCAAGCCGATGAACGTGAGGGACCACGCCGCGAGTGCGATGACCACGAAGACCCTCGGGATGAGCTGCAGCATCGGAATCCCGGCCACGTTCGCCAGCCGGAACGTGCAGACCGTGTACATGCCGAGCGGGAAGACCGCGCCCCAGTAAAGCGGGCTGTACGTCAGCGGGAAGCGCTTGTAGACGTGGCGCCAGAATCCAAGGATGAGCAGCATTGGTATCCACCACGTAGCGGTGGCCCAGAAGAGGATCGTGAAACCGAGTGTGAATGGATGGAGGACGGTGAGCAGCGGCGAGAACTTCGCGTTCGCGATCAGCAGCGTGCCGGCCAGCGTCGAGATGGCCATCGCTCCCATGTTGATCCAGTACGGCGGCATCAGGTCGGACGGCGCAAAGCGGAAGAACGTGTAGCGATAAAAGATGAGTGAGATGAGCCAGATGTAGAGCATGCCGCCGGCGAGCCAGAACGAGAGGCTCACGAAGAGCAGCAGCTCGGCGTGCACCGTCGACGGCGCGAGAATCGATGCAAGCGTCGACACCGACTGCGTGGCCACGACAGCGACGAGCCAACCGCCGTTGATGCCCAGATCGAGCGTCGGCTTCACTTCCTTGACCGTAAGCGCGGTGAAGACGGCGTAGACCAGCACGAGCCAGAGAATGAGTGTGGCGATCCAAAACGCGAATCCGAACCGCTCCCCGTTCGCCACGATCACGAGCTGCGATCCGAGGACGCTCGTCGCCGCCACGGCGGTGAAGAAGCCGACGCCGCGCTGATGGTCCGCAATATCCGCGATCACTTCTCGCGGGTAGCGAACGATCCGCACGATGGTCAGCGCCCAGAGAACGGCGAAGGCGAGAAGATTGATGCCGAGGAGAAGTTGGGGGATGAAAGGGACGTGGAGCAGTTGCGCGGCAATCGAGACGATTCCGGTCGCCATGACGAGCGCGAAATATGCCGGATGCAGAGTGCGGATGGTCTCGCGCGGCGTAGCGCTCACCGCCTGCGCTCCAACCGATAGATGTACGAGAGGAGCCCCGCATTGAACGCAAAACAGATGAGGCTTGCCACTGCCGCGGGAATGATCACCCGTTCCTGACCAGCCAGGAACGCGTTCATCGTGGCGGTCAGCAGCCAGAGCTGCAACACCGCGATGATGACGACGATCGAGAGGATGCCGAAGACGATCGTCATCTTCTGCTGCCGCGAGACCGCGCGCTTCATGCCCGCACCTCGGTTCCCACCGCGTAGAGATCATCGCCGCGAATCTCGAGCAGGATGCGCTCGAGTGCACGGCGCGGCGGGCCGGCAATCGGTACGCCTGTGGCCAGTTCGAAGGAACCGTTGTGACACGGGCAGTGGAACCGGCCGTTGGCGACGTCCGGAACGACCGCGCAGCTCAGGTGCGTGCACTTCTGGTTGTAGGCGAAGTACTGCTGCGCGCCGGTCCGCACCACGACGCAGATGTCGTGCGCCTCGGGATAGTTGAAAACGAGCGAGCTGCCGACCGCAATCGCATCCGCACGGGCCACACGCCTCACCGGCGGCTTTCCTTTTCGTTTGCGGGCAAAGTTCTCGATGACGATCCAGAGTTGGCCGACGACGAACGCGAAGCTCGTAAGCACGAGAAACTTGGTGAAATCGCGGCGGGCTACGAGCTCGTCCTGCGGCCAGTCGATCGGGAAGTCGTTTCGCCACTGCGGCTGATCGTGGTACGGCCGACCATCGGGCGGAATCGAGAGCTGATCGGGCGTCGTGCGCGTGGGTGTCGTGGTCATGCGAATCAAGCCCTCACATGTCGTCGAAGACGGAATCGAGCATGGCCGCGCTTCCAACCGGGCTCTCCTCCATCGCGGAAAGAACGTCGATGTGCTGCACGCCCGCGTCGCGCGGCACCATCATGTTCACCTTCGTCGTGATGGTCTGCTCGCCAAACTGGAACGTGTTGACCGGCTCGGAGCGCGGACGAAGGTGCTCGATCTCTTCGCGCGTCCCGTAGTAAAGCGCGCCGGAAGGGCAGACGCTCGCGCACATCGGCTTGAGCCCCACCGACGAGCGGTCGTAGCAGAGGTCGCACTTCATCATCAGCGAGAACTCGGTCTGCATCTTCGGCACGCCGAAAGGGCAGGCCAGCACGCAGTTGTTGCAGGCGATGCAGCGCGGCTTCCGCGCCGTCTGCACGACGCCGTCGTCCGTGCGCTTGATGGCGTCAGCCGGACAGACCTCAGCGCACGTCGGCGAATCGCAATGCATACAGACCACCGGCACGGTCTGCACCGAGATCGGGCGCTCGACGTACTGCAGATGGATCATGGAGTGTCCGCGGTGCGTGTCGCACTCGCTGCACGCGGCTACGCACGACTGACAGCCGATGCAGCGGTTCGGATCGAGGAAGAACTCCATGTTCCCAAGCCGCGTCATCCGTCATCTCCCCTGCTGGACAGCGGTTCGCGCAACGTCGTCCGTACCGCCGCGGGTAAGGTCCGATCCCGCGGCGCCCGGCGCCGTAGTCTCGGCGTCATCGGCCGGCTTCTCGCTCTTGCGCAGGCGCACGGCGCACACTTTGTACTCGGGGATCTTCGACACAGGATCCTGCGCAGCAATCGTCAGTTGATTCGCCGACTTGCGGCCCGGCCAGTGGTACGGTATGAACACGGTGTCGGGGCGGATCGAGGTCACCACCTGCGCGCGCAGCGTGATCGTCCCGCGGCGCGAGTCGACCGTCGTCCAATCGCCATCCGCGATTCCGTACTTCTGCGCAAGCCGCGGATGGATCTCCACGCGTGGCTCCGGATATTGATCGACGAGCGGCCCGATGCGGCGCGTCTGCGTTCCGGAGAGGAACTGGCTTACAACACGTCCGGTCGTGAGAATCACCGGGTAGGCCTCGTCCACATCTTCTGCCGGTGGTCGATAGGACGGCACGACGAAGCGCGCCTTGCCATCAGGAAAGTAGAACGGCCCGGCGCCGTTCGCGATCGGATTCGATGATCCTGGCTCGAAGAGGCGCGGCGTCCCGGGATGATCCTCCGTCGGGCACGGCCAGCAGACGCCGTTCTGCGCTTCGATCTTTTCGTAGGTGATGCCGTAGTAATCGGCCACGCCACCCTTCGACGCCACGCGGAGCTCATCGAAGATCTCGCGCGGACTCTCGAACGTAAAGCCGTGCGAACGGCCCAGCGCTTTGGCAATGTCCTGAATGACACGCCAGTCTTGCGTGGCATCGCCGGGCGGATCGACGGCCTTGTTGATCTTGATGACACGTCCTTCGACCTGCGCGACGACACCTTCGTCTTCTTCGTGCAGCGAGCCGGGAAGAACGATGTCGGCGTGTTGCGCCGTCTCGCTCAGGAAAAAATCGATCACCGTGAAGAACTCGAGCTTTTCCAGCGCGCGCGTGACGAAGGCATTGTCGGGCAGCGAGACTTTCGGATTGAAGCAGATCAGGAGCAATCCCTTGATCTCGCCCGCATCGATCTTCCGCATCATCTCGTAACAGTCGACACCCGCCTCAGGGATCTCCTCCGGCTTCACGCCCCACACGCCTGCGACGTACTCGCGATGCGCAGGATTCGAGATATCGCGCCAACCGGGAAGCTGGTCGCATTTCTGACCGTGCTCGCGGCCGCCCTGTCCGTTCCCCTGACCGACGACGGTGCCGTAACCGCAATACGGCTTTCCGATGCGTCCGGAGGCGAGCACGATGTTGATCGTGGAGAGGCAGTTCTCGACGCCGTGCGAATGGTGCTCGATTCCTCGCGCGTGCATGAGAAAGCTCGTCTTCGCCGTTCCCCACAATTCCGCGGCGGCGCGAATCGACTTCTCGGCAATCCCAGTCACCTCGGCCGTCCGGCGCGGCGTCCACTGCGCGACATGCTCCGCGACCGCTTCGAATCCGGTGGTGTTCTTCTCGATGAAATCGTGATCGATCCAGTCGTTCTCGATCATGAGCTGGAGGATGCCGTTGAACAGCGCCACGTCGCGGCCCGGCCTCACCGGCAGGAAGATGTCGGCCGTGCGCGCGATCGGCGTAATGCGCGGATCGACGACGATGACCTTGCCGCCGTTCTCACGCGCCTGCCAGACGTAGTTTGTCGTGATGGGCGAGCATTCCGCCGTGTTCGATCCGGCAATCAGCACGACCTCGGCCTTCAAAATGTCGTCCCAGGGATTCGCCGCGCGATCGATGCCGAACGCCTTCTTGTTGGCCGCGCCGGCGCTGACCATGCAAAGCCGTCCGTTGTAATCGATGTACTTCGTCTTCAGGCAGACGCGGGCGAACTTGCCCATCAGGTACGCCTTCTCGGTGGTGAGGCTCGCGCCCGAAAGCACGCCGAATGCGTTCGGACCGTAGGTCGATTGAATGCGCTCGATCTCCGATGCCACGCGCGCGATTGCCGCGTCGTACGCCATCGGAGAAAACCCTCCTGCGGCATCAGGATCGCGCTGCAGCGCGGTCGTGAGCCGGTCCGGATGCCCGCCCTGAAGATAACGCTTGACACCCTTCGGACAGAGCATCCCTTTGTTGAATGGAAAGTCGTAGCGCGGCTCGAAGCCGATCACGAGGTTATCTTTGACCTTGAGATTGATGCCGCATTGCTGGCCGCAGAAGCAGCAATGGGTCGGCACGATCCTGTCCGGCTCCACGCCCGTATCGACGCGCGGCCCCTCCATGCGGTTGAGATGCGGTCCCCACGCGTTGGCGAGGACATCCTGTTCTTTCGGTAGCGTTGCCATTTGGGATCCTTATCGGGGAGTGGGGTGTGGGGCGTGGGGAGTGGGAGACAGCGAATGATTTATCTCCCACTCCCCACCCCCTACTCCCCGCGCCCCGCTCCGCCACAGCTCGCCCTGCGCGATCCCGAGCATGGAGCGCCGGCACGATGGGCAGATGCGTTGGTAGTGCTCGACGCCGGGAGCGTTCGTTTCGTAGCGGTAGCCGAGCTCGCGCTCGACTTCGATGAGATCGTTGATCTGCAGGAGCGGCGCGAACTCCTGCTGGCACCGCCGGCAGGCAGCCATCCCTTCCTTTGCCGCGACGTCTTTGTAGAAGCTCACGCCGAGCTGCGCCGGCCGCTGGAAGATGTGAAAGAACTTTCCGAACGGCAGATAGAGCAGCGTGAAGATGACGGTGATCGCGTGCAGCAGCGCGAGAAAGTCGTAGCCGTAGCCCTGCATCCACGTGTAGCTCGCCGTGAGCAGCAACCCGGTGATGCTGATCGCGAAGAGAAGCACGAGCGGCAGAAAATCTTCAGCGAATCGCTGCAGCGCCGCCGCTCCGTGGTCCAGCATCCGCCGGCGCATCGCCAGCATCACCCCGGCGATCACCATGAATGCCGACCACACCAGGCCATGAAAGATCAGGAAGGCAACGGCCGAATGGATCTTGAACGACGTCGTGGCGAAGCCAAAAACGAACGTGCGGTACGAGTCGAGGTCACCCGGCAGCGTCTCGAAATGAATCCAGCCGAAGACGAGCGGAAACGTGATCGCGAACGCCAGGATGCAGCCCCACATGATGAAAAAGTGGGCCACGCCACGGCTCTGATTCCGCTTGAAGATGAAGCGGTTGAGCGCAAAGTCCGCCGTGACGCGGCGAAACCAGTTGCCAACGTTGGCGGCGAAGTAGCGCCGGCTGAAGAAGAGCTGCCAGCCGCGATTCCAATAGCGCTTCGTGGGTGGCCGCAGCAACCACATCGCATAGCGGTAGGTGATCGCAAACGTAGCGAAGAGTACGGCGAAGGTGTAGCCGACGAGCGCCGCGTCGAAGTGCTGGAGGTTACGCGAGCCGACGACGATCAGAATCGCCAGGATCGAGGTGAAGAGCGTTCCCCACGCTGCCCCCACCACTCGTTCCCTTCCCACACGACCGAACATGCCGGCCTCCTGTATGCCAGCATACGCTCGGCGATCGTCGATGCCATGACGGATGTCATAGGCCGCTGTCTCAGGTGAAACGGGCTTGCTTTAGCTCGCGCCTCGTTCCAGTTCCCTTGAACTTTGCACTCCAAGTGCCAATCGAGGTCAGCGCGAGATCGGACAGGGCGATAACTCGGCGCGATCGCTCAGGTGAAGGCGAGGCCGAAAGTGGCGCGACCTTACGGCTCGAGCGCGCGCAGCGCTTGCACGCTCGGCACCACGAAGCCCTCGCGCTCGGTGAGCACGAGGTTCTCCTTCTGCCAGCGGCTCATGAGTCGGATCGTCGTCTCCAGCGTCGTTCCGAGCAGATCGGCGAGCTCCTGCCGGGACAGCGCCAGCGGGATGAAGCTCAGTCCGTCGCGCGGAATGCCCATCCGGTCGCTGAGCGTAATGAATAGTCTTGCCGCGCGCACCTCGACGGAGCCGGTCATGTCCGCGAGGCGCTTGTTCATCATCATCAGTCGCATGGTCAGACCGCCGAGTACGTGACGAGTCATCTCGGGTCGCGACTCCAGGAGCTGGAAGAACTCGCGCTCGGGGATTGAGAGGATCGTCGAGTCTTCCATCACCACCGCGGTGGCCGGAAAGGCTCTGCGCTCGAAGACGGCGACGGCGCCCACCGGCTCACCAGGTCCAAGGATCTCCAGAATGATCTCGCGCGCCCCGGTCGCTTTGACGATCTTGACGCGCCCGGCCACAACGAAGTGGATGCGCTCCGCCGGCTCCGACTCGTAGAAGATCGTTTCCCCTTTCTCGTACCGGCGCATGAGGCAAAGCGGCTCCAGCGCGCCGCGGTCCGCGGGCCGGATGCCGGCCAGCAGCGGAATAGCGTTGAACGGGATGACGGGGGCAATGGCCACGTCATTAGTAAACCATGGCGCGCGGGGTGACGGGTCCCGCGAGACCGCGAGTCTCCGCAACCGCGTTATCATTCAGCATTGGCCCAAAATAGAAATACCGAGGATGATCGATGATGGTGGCGCTGATCGTCGCTGGGGTGCTGTTCCTGCTGCTCGCGTTCGTCCTCTTCATCGCGGCAATCGTGGCCTTCTTCATGTCCCGCAACCGGTCGAACGCTGCCGTTGCGCCCGCGCCTTACGTTCCGCAGCCAACACCAGCTCCGCGGGTTGCACAGCCAGTTTCGGTCCCTGCCTCCCCGGTGAATGCCGCTGCTCCGATGCAGCCCACACCTGCCGTTCCGGCGCAACCAGCGCCGGCCGCTCCCATTCCGCCGATGGCTGGCTCTTACCTACCGCCCAGCCATGTTGATGACGACAAGACTGTGATGACCGACCAGCGGCGCGGCCAGCTCTTCGGCGCCCTGCACGGAACCTCGGGGCCGCTGGCGGGCCGCGTCTTTCCGATCGACGCGAGCGGCTTCTACATCGGACGCGACCGCTCCACGTCGCAGGTCGTAATCGATTCGCCGAGCATCTCGAAGCGCCATCTCTGGATCGGCGTGAAGGAAGGTGTCGTCGTCGCTATCGACCAGGCCTCGACGAATGGCACTTTCCTCAACGATCCGAATGCGGCGATCACCGAAGCGCGGCTCACGCCAGGCGACACGCTGATTCTCGGCGGCGACGTGGCGCGCTTCGAGTACCGACTGTGAGGCAGATCCGATGACCGCCACACCAAAATCTCCCTGGGTTCTCGCCGGATGCGGCTGCCTGAGTTTCATCCTCGCACTGATCCTGTTTGTGGCCGCGTATTTCGCGGGCGGCTCGCACATGCCGAGCCTTACGAGCGGATCATCGACGGACGATACCGTCGTCTATCGCAACACGCGCGAAGGCCGCACAGGCAAGCTGGCCGAAAACTACACGGCCTTCGAGTTTCGTTACCCGAAGACGTGGGTTCTGAAGCCCGATCCCGACGCAGCGAACTTCGTGACGGTCGAGCGCGCCGTGGATGGCAAGACGTACGAGAACCTCAACGTCGGCTACTTCTCCACCGCCGGCAGCCCCGAGAAAAATCAGGTGCTCTACCCGACACTGATCGCCCAGTTCCAGAGTCAGTTCGAACAGCAATTTCACGACCTGAAAAAAGTCGGCGAAGGCGCGACGAAGATTGGCGCCTACGATGGCTGGGAAGGCCTCTTCACCTCAACGACCGGCGACGACGATAAGAAGGTCAACGTCTACACGCGGGTAATCCTGCTCCCGAACGCCGACGGCACGAAAGGCGTCACCCTCCTGATGATGGGCACGTCCCTCTGCCCCGATCTCAGCGCCGCCGAGGACCTCGGCAAAAAGGGCGAACTGCCGGCAGTGCTCGACTCGTTCAAGTTTGTGGAGTGAGGGGGACCGAATCACCACAGAGACACTGAGGACACAGAGGTCTCCGCGTCCTCTGAGTCTCTGTGGTTCAAATCAAGTGTCTTTGTTCATCCCGCTGCGCCGAGCACGAACGAGGCAAACAACAGCAGCAGCACCGTCACCGTGATCCCGACATACAGCCGGTCTTTTTCGATCGCGAAGATGATGATCGAGAGCCCGACGCGCGCGACGGGCGTGGCGATCAGCAGGAGCAAGCCGAACGCTACGAGCGCCTGGCCGCGCATCTCCCTCAACCCTTTCCACACATCGGCGAGGCTGTGCGGGAACGACTCCGCTACGGTCGTGAGCTCACCGAGTGCCGGCTTCGACGAGAAGTACGCGGGATGATGAACGAAGGTGAGAATCAGGCCGGCGATCACGACGGAGATACTGATGACGACGCCGCCGCGCAGCAGGCGCGAGATGGCCATGTCGACCCAATGCGGTTCCTGAGAAATCTCCCTCACCACCACACACCTCGCACGAGCATCTGCAACGAAACGAGAAGCAGCACGATGACGAACGTAGTCCGCACAGCGCGGCGGCTAATTCTGGTCAAAAACTTCGACCCTAAGAACGCGCCGACAACGACGCCGATCGCCACCGGCGCCGCGATGAACGGATCGATCTGTCCTCGAGAGAAGTAAAGTCCCGCACTGGCAGCCGCGGTGACGCCGATCATGAAGTTGCTGGTCGCCGTCGACACCTTGATCGGCAGCTCCATGGCCAGATCCATCGCCGGCACTTTCAGCGCGCCCGAACCGATGCCCAGAAGACCGCTGACGATTCCTGCGATGTACATGAGCCCGAGTCCGAGCATCGGGCGCGCCGGCTCGTAGACGACTTCTTCGCCATGCGCATCGTCGAAGTACGAACCGCCGAGGTTGAGGCGATGTGCGAGGGCGCTCGGCGCATGTGGCGGATGCGGTATCGGCCGCTTTCTGCGCAACATCGCCAGCGCCGAATAGCCGAGGATCGAGCCGAAGAGGATGTAGAGCCAGCGCGGGTGGAGGAGCCCGGCGATCCAGGCGCCTGTGATCGCCCCCGAGGTTGTGCCCAACTCGAGGAACATGGCCACGCGCAAATTCGCGAGCCGGTCGCGCACATACGCCGCCGCCGCGCCGCTCGACGTCGCGATCACGGAGATGATCGAAGCACCGATGGCGAGCCGGATGTCAATGTGCAGCAGGAGCGTGAGCGCCGGAACGACGATCATCCCGCCGCCGAGTCCGAGCAGCGACCCGAGAAAACCCGCCCCAAACGAGATCGCGGCGACGACTAAAACGAAGAGCAACGGCGTCATCGCCCACGGCTTCCAATCACGAGCGCAATCATCTCATTGACGGGATGTTGCTGAGCCGCACGGTGCTCCCTTGGCCGTTCTACCGCCGCGAAGAAGGTCGAGCGGCGTGTGACAGACGCCATATGAGCGTGTGACGCCACCGATGTGCATGAGTGCTTGGTTGTGCTTACATGGTCAGAGGATCCGCACGGTCGACCACTGCGCGGTGAATTGCCAACTCATCCATCCGGATGAAAGACAACGAGGTAACGATGAAACACTGGATATTGATCTCGGTTTTCGGCTTACTCGCGCCACTCGCCACTGCGCAGATGAAGATGCAGAACGGAGACATGCCAGCGATGGCTGACTGCCCGATGATGAAGCAGCACGAGAGCATGCAGAAGCAGATGGCGGCGAAAGATGCGGCGCTGCAATCGCTGCTCGACGAAATGAACAAAACTGACGGTGCCGCGAAGATGGACAAGATGGCCGCGGTCATCAACGAGCTGGTGACGGAACGCTCGATGAAGCGCGCACAGATGGAACCACCGATGATGGACCACCAAGGTTCAGAATCGATGGCCGATTGTCCGATGATGAAGGACAAGGAGAACCCCGCCGAGCCGGGAGCCGCGGCAACCGGCGCGCATCACGATCACGCGAGCATGAACGAGCGTGGGGCGCACGTGATGGGTTTCGATCAGACGAAGACCACACATCACTTTCTTCTCTTCAAGGACGGAGGCGCGATCGACGTCGCCGTCAACGACCCCGCGGACAAGACGGACCTCGAAGCGATTCGTGCACACCTGCCGCATGTCGCGATGATGTTCGGTTCCGGCAACTTCGAGGCTCCGATGCTCGTCCACGACACCAGCGTACCAGGCACCGCTGCGATGACCAGGCTGAAGGATCGCATTGCGTACCACTACGTCGAGACCGCGCACGGTGGGCGGGTGGACATTACGACCAGTGACGCCGAGGCGCTGGCGGCGGTCCATACCTTCCTCACGTTTCAGATCAGCGATCACAAGACCGGAGATTCACTCACGGTAAAGGCACGCCAATGAAAGCGAAAGCGAAGATGCCCAAACCGCCCCGCGCTTTCGATGAGTTCAGCGAGACGTTTCCCAGCCTGCGCAAAGCGTGGGACATCCTCGGCGACGCCGCGAAGGACGGTCCTCTCGATGATCGCACCGTCCGCCTCGTGAAGCTCGGGGTGGCCATCGGTGCGATGCGTGAAGGTGCCGTTCACTCGAGCGCACGCAAAGCAATCGCGCTCGGTATCTCAGCCGAAGAGCTGAATCAGGTCGTCGCTCTTGCTTCGAGCATCATCGGGATGCCTTCCTCGGTAGCCGTCTGGACCTGGCTGCGCGATTCTGCGGCGAAGAAATAGGCTGTCCGCCCTCCCTAGCCATCGAACGTGCCGAGCGCGCGGGTTGGGTGACCGCGGTCACGTGCGGTCGTGTTCTCTGTCATCGGTGCGTCTTCATCCGGGGACGAAGCTGGTCATCGATGGCTGACGAGATCCTCGGATGCGAACGTGACGAGAGCGCGGCTGCTTTGATCGCCGTGAGCGCCGTATTGGAATCGCTCGGCCGCGCGCTGATCTGTCTCGATCGCGAGTTCCGCGTCGTCCACACGTCAGCACTGCTCGGCGAGATGATCGGAGTCGACGCGGTTCGCTCGTACCTCGGTCACCCGGTTTCGCAGCTCCTGGGTAGCGAGCTATTCGCCGCCGATGGCGCTCTGCGCGACGCCCTGGAGCGAGGCGAGCGGCGCGAGGGATGGCGCGCATCGATGGCGCTGCCGGATGGAACGACGCGACTTGTTTCGTGCAGCGCCGCTCCTTTCCGGCACGACGACCGCGGGATCTGCGACCCGAACGTGGCGTACATCATCATCGTGAGGCCTGCCGAGGACGACCCATCGACCGGAACTGCTTCGCCGACGGGGTTTGCCGGCATGATCGCCCGCTCATCGGCGATGACCCGCCTGTTCCATCTCATCGACAACCTCCAGACCAGCGACGCAACCATCCTCCTGACCGGTGAGAGCGGAACCGGCAAAGAGGTCCTGGCCCACGCCGTCCACGCAAACTCGCCGCGCAAAGAGGGCCGCTTTGTCGCCGTCAACTGTGGAGCCCTTCCGGCAGAATTGCTCGAGAGCGAGCTTTTCGGACACGTTCGCGGCGCATTCACCGGCGCGATTCGCGACCGCATCGGACGCGTCGAGCTGGCGGCAGGCGGCACGCTCTTTCTCGATGAGATCGGCGATCTTCCGCTGCAGCTCCAAGTCAAGTTCCTGCGGTTTCTGCAGGAGAAAACGTTCGAGCGCGTAGGCGACAGTCATACGCGCAAAGCGGACGTTCGCATCATCGCGGCAACCAATGTTGAACTGCGGCGTGCCATCGTCGAAGGGCGATTCCGCGAAGATCTCTACTACCGTTTGCGTGTCGTTCCGATCGAAATCCCGCCGCTCCGGGCCCGACGTGAGGACATTGAACCGTTAGCGCGATTCCTCCTCGTTCGCGTGGCCGCACAGCATGGACGGGAGCTCCGCTTCTCGTCGGACGCAATCCGTGCCTTGTTGCGCTACTCATGGCCCGGAAACGTGCGCGAGCTCGAAAATGCGATCGAGTACGCAGTCGCGGTCGGACGCGGGCAGACCATTCAGCCGGAGGACTTGCCGCTCGAGATCCTCGAGCCGGCATCGCTTCCGGTCACGCACTCCGCCGAGCACCGCGTCGCTGCAGTGGGACCGGGCGAAGCGCAGGCCATTCGTTCTGCTCTCGAGAGCCATCACTGGAACCGCGAGGCAACCGCCCGCGCACTCGGGGTTGGCCGCACCACGCTGTGGCGCAAGATGCGCGAATGCGGCCTCGCGGAAGACGTTTGAACGTTTGAACGAAACGTTCCGATTGAAACGGTGACATCGATCACCGGGTCCCCGTTAACTCACTCTCCTCAAAAGCGATAACCGAATTGCGATCCGTGGCAGCGCCGCTGCTCTGTCTCCCTGGCAACAGGAGTCAAAGCAAATGGCTTTCACGCGAAGAGACTTCATCAGGATCGGAGCAGTAGCGGGTGGTGTCGCAGCCGCATCAGGCCTGACAACCAACTGGTGGAACCTGCAGGCGCACACCATTCCCGACCCGAAGACCGACGGCGACTACGCCGTTCCGACATTTTGCGAGATGTGCTTCTGGAAATGCGGCGTGCTCGCACACGTGAAGAACGGGCGGGTCACAAAGATCGTCGGCAACCCCGCGCATCCCCTCTCGAAAGGACGGCTCTGTCCGCGCGGCGAAGCGGGAATCGGAATGCTCTACGATCCCGACCGGCTCAAGACACCGCTGATCCGCCGGGGCAAGCGCGGTGCACAGGTCTTCGAGGCCGTCTCCTGGTCCGCGGCGCTCGATGAAACCGCCAGCCGGATGGACGCCATCCGGACAAAATACGGACCGGAAGCATTCGCCCTCTTCTTCCACGGCTGGGGCGCATCGTGGTTCACGCGGCTGGGGCAGGCCTACGGCACGCCGAACCTCGCGGAGCCTGCCTACGCGCAATGCATGGGGCCGAGGGAAGGCGCCTTCGCGCTTACGTTCGGCCAGGGCCTCGGCTCTCCCGAGTCGATCGACATCGAGAACGCCCGCTGCATCACGCTGATCGGCTCGCACCTCGGCGAGAACATGCACAACACGCAGGTTCAGGAGCTGGCTACGGCAATCGGCCGCGGCGCGCAACTCGTCGTCGTCGATCCGCGATTCTCCGTCGCCGCATCGAAAGCGAAGTACTGGCTGCCGATCAAACCGGGAACGGACACAGCCCTGCTGCTGGCCTGGATGAACGTGATCATCGCCGAGAAACGCTACGACGCCGACTACATCGCCAAGTTCGCCACCGGCTTCGACCAGCTCGCCAAACACGTCGCCGACAAGACGCCGGAGTGGGCGTATCCGATCACTGGCATCAAGCCTGATGCGATCCGCGACAGCGCCCGCCTGATTGCCGCCAGTCGTCCCGCATCGCTGATCCATCCGGGACGCCACACCACCTGGTACGGCGACGACACCCAGCGCCTACGCGCCCTGGCAATCCTTTCGGCACTCCTCGGATCGTGGGGCCGGCGCGGCGGCTACATCCTTCCCTCGGCCATGGAACTGCCGCAATACCCGGCGAAGAAACCCGAAAAGGCATCGCGTCCGGCAACCGATCGACCGCAGCCGAATCTCTACCCGCTGTCGGAGGACGCGCTGACCTGCGGCCTGCGCGACGCGGCGATGATCCGCAACCAGGTCGTCACCGGAAAATCCCCACAGCCCGACGCATCGAACATCCGGAACCAGGCCGTCGCCGGAACCGCGCCTTATCCAGTCAAAGGTTGGATGGTCTACGCCACCGACCTGATGCAGTCGCTTCCCGCGCCGAAGCAGACCGAGAAGGCCATCCAGCAGCTCGATTTCATCGTCACCATCGACGTCCTCCCCTCCGAGATCGTCGGATGGAGCGACATCGTTCTCCCGGAATCGACCTACCTCGAGCGCTTCGACAACGTGTGGGCGCCGGCCTACAAAGAGCCGTTCATCGCCCTGCGCCAGCCAGTGGTCGAGCCGATGTACGAGTCGAAGCCCGGCTGGTGGATCGCGCGGGAGCTGGCCACTCGCCTCGGCCTCGGAGATTACTTCCAATGGAAGGATCCGCTCGAAGTCGTGCGCTGGCGCGTCGAAGCGGCGGGACAGGACTTCGCCAAGCTCCGCCGGCAGGGCGTCATCACCGGCCAGCGCCTGCCAGTCGCAGAAGAGGAAGGGTTAGCGCTCTCCTTCGATACGCCGAGTAAGAAAATCGAGCTGTTCAGCAGCACGCTCGCCTCGGCAGGATTCGATCCGATCCCCAACTACACGCCGCACGCGCAGCCGCCCGACGGCATGTTCCGCCTCCTCTTCGGCCGCGCTCCCTCGCACACGTTCGGCCGGACAACGAACAACCGGCTCGCGGCATCGGTCTTCGCCGAGAACGAACTGTGGATCAACACGGTCGCGGCGAAAAGCCTGACGGGTTTCGAAGACAAGCCGCTGAAGAGTGGAGAGTCCGTCGTGCTCGAAAACCAGGACGGCGTGCGCAGCACTCCGATCAAGGCAAAGGTGACGGAGCGCATCCGTGGCGATTGCGTCTACATGGTCCACGGCTGGGGTCATTCATCGAACGGGTTGAAGTTCGCGAAGGGACGCGGCGCGTCCGACAGTGAGCTGGTCACCAAATTCGAAACCGATCCAATCATGGGCGGCACGGGGATGAACGTGAACTTCGTCCGCGTGCTCCGGGCGGAGGCATAGCGCCATGCGATTCAACCTCGTCAGAAAGCGTTACGCCATGGCCGTCGACACGCGCCGTTGCGTCGGCTGCAGCGCCTGCGTGATCGCCTGCAAAGAAGAAAACGGACTACCGCTCGCCGACTTCCGATCATGGGTCGAGGTCGAGATGCGCGGAACGTATCCGGATCTGGCCATGGAGATCCGCAGCGAGCGCTGCGAACAGTGCACCGATGCACCGTGCGTCACCAACTGCCCGACCGGCGCCAGCTACTACGCCGACGGCGGTGTGGTACTCGTCGATCGCAGCCTCTGCACCGGATGCAAGGCATGCATCGCGGCGTGTCCGTACGAGGCGCGCTACATCCACCCCGACGGGTACGCGGACAAATGCACCTTCTGCCTGCACCGCGTCGCGAGAGGGCTGCAACCCGCATGCGCCAACACATGCCCGACGCAGTCGCTGACCTTCGGCGACGTCAACAACCCGGTCAGCGACATCGCGAAGTTGCTTCGTACGCGGCAATCGAAGCAGCTCGAGACCGAAGCCGGAACGAAACCGAATCTCTACTTTCTGACGTGAGGCCGATATGGAACGATCCGAAAAATTCTGGAATCCCTACCTCGCCGGCATCGCCCTAGGGCTGGTGCTGCTAACAACCTTCCTGGTCATGGGCAAAGGCCTCGGAGCATCGGGGGCCGCCAACCGCTTTGGCGTCTTCATTGCCGAGGCCTTCGCACCGGCGCACGTGGCCGCGAACCCGAATCTGGCCGCCACAAAAGGCGAACACGCCAGCGTTCTCGATGACTGGCTGGTCTTCGAAGTTCTGGGCGTCTTTCTCGGCGGAGCGATCGGTGCGATCACGGCGGGACGATTCGGCGCGAAAGTCATTCGCAGCGCCAGCACAGCCATCGCCACGCGGCTCGCCTTCGCCTTCGGTGGCGGTCTGCTGATGGGCCTCGCAGCACGCGCGGCCCGCGGCTGCACCTCGGGGCAGGCGCTCAGCGGCGGCGCCGTCCTCTCCACCGGCGCGTGGATCTTCATGCTCTCAGTCTTCGGAGGCGGATACGCATTTGCCTGGTTCGTGAGGAGGCAGTGGTCATGACTTTCCCGTTCGAATCTCTCAACAACGCATCACGCGAGCTTGGTTTGATCGTGGCCGTTCTGATCGGCATCGCATTCGGTTTCGTGCTCGAGCGCGCCGGATTCGGGCGCGCCGACAAGCTCGCAGCGCAGTTCTACCTGCGCGACATGCGCGTCTTCAAGGTGATGTTCACGGCCATCGTCACAGCCATGCTCGGGCTTGTGATTGTCTCCGCCTTCGGCCTGACGAATCTCCGCGACATCTCGGAATCGATCGCCAGCCCGACCTTTATCTGGCCGATGCTCGTCGGCGGATTCGTCCTCGGCGCCGGATTCATCATCTCCGGCTATTGCCCCGGCACTTCGCTCGTGGCCACAGCATCGGGCAACGTCGACGGCTTCTTCACGGTCGGGGGTGTCGTCACCGGCACGTTCCTCTACTCCGAGCTGCTGCAGATTCCGGCTTTTCATCAATTCCACGGCAGCGGCGCGAAAGGGGCCTGGTTTCTGTACGACCTCGTCAAGGTTCCGCCGCAACTGCTCGCTGGAGCGATCACCGTGGCAGCAGTCCTCGCATTCATCGGCGCAGAAAAAGTCGAATCGCTGATGGGCGGGCAGCGCACGGCTAAGCGAGTGCGACGCTATGCCTTCGCGACCGTGACAACGCTTGCTGTCGTGGCACTGGTGACGATCGCCGTCCCGGCCACTCCGGCCGCGGCCAGTCAGCCTCCGGCGACGATCAGGGCCGCGGATCTCGCGCGCGTCGTCGTCGATGCGCCGTGGACGTTACGCATTCTCGATGTTCGTGATCCCGCTGCCTTCGCGAAAGAACGTGTTCCGGGCTCCCAAAGCGTCAGTGCCACGTCGCTGTCCGATCTGACCAACGATGGCCGCGCGATCGTGATCGTCGGCGAAACGAAGTGGTTGCCGCCGGGGGCACGCTCGCTGGCCGGCGGAATGAACGCCTGGAGATCTGACCCGCTCGTAGTCGCCATGACCAGCGGTGCGCCTCCGCCACCACCACCCACACCTTCCGCCGGCGGCGTCATCGCAAAGCCGAAGAAAAAAGGCGGCGGCTGCAGCGCCTAGGAGATGACCATGACCGAGATCGAAATCCTTCGACACAATCCACTCATCGACCCATCGCTGCACGTCTGGGGCTGGCAGATCGCGCTGTATCTCTTCCTGGGCGGCCTCGCTGCGGGCGTGATGATCCTGGCCGGAGCAGCGGCCAAACCTGGCTCGCGCGCAGCGCGTCTTCTCATCTTCGCAGCACCCATTGCGCTGTCACTGGGGATGCTGGCGCTGTTTATCGATCTCGAGAGCCCGCTCCACGTGTTCCGCTTCTACACGGCGTTCCGGATCACATCGCCGATGTCGTGGGGCGCGTGGATTCTTCTTCTGATCTATCCGTCCACCATTCTCTATGGTCTTGCGCAGTTCGAACCGAGCGGGCGCCTTGCGGACATCGCGGCGTTTGCGCGCAAACACGAATTGATCCTCCGCCGCGTGAATGTCGCGCTCGGAATCGCGCTCGGCGCATACACCGGCATTCTCCTCGGCACGATGACAGCCAGAGCTGCATGGAGCTCGCTCTTCCTGGCGCCGCTCTTCCTCGCGTCGGGCATTTCCGCCGGCGCGGCCATGGCCATGCTCCTGCCGGTTGACGCGGCCGAGCGCGATGCTTTCCGGCGCTGGGATCTGATCGCCATCGCCGCCGAAGTTGCCGCTCTGGGCTTCTTCTTTCTCGACCTCATTTCTGCAGGCGGCGCTCGCGGGCGCGCCGCAGCCTCACTGTTTCTCGGTGGCCCGTTCACAGCGCTTTTCTGGTCACTGGTAGTGATCACCGGTCTCGCGCTTCCGATGTTTCTGGAGATGTTCGAGGCGCGCCGGCGCGTGCACGTCGTGCTCGCCCCGGCGCTCGTTCTCATCGGCGGCCTGTCGCTGCGATGGATTCTCGTCCTCGCAGGGCAGGCGGCTGTCTGAGGTGTGCAATGAACGCGGACTGGACGCCACAAGCCGCCGAGGAGTTGGCGAGAGAGGAGGGAATCGCATTGGGAGAAAAACATTGGTGCGTCATTTCGAGCTCTCGGGAGCTCACCGCACGCAACGGACGAACACCGTCACTCGATGAAGTCACTGCGATGTGCCACGTGACACTCGCGGAAGTCAAAACCCTTTTCCCCGGTGAGGCGGAGGAAGTACTCGCCCGTATCGCCGGCGCCCCGGAGCTCGAAAGGAAAACATCATGAAAACCCGCAGATTGGTCTCCATCTTAGCGGCGCTCGCATTAGCCATGGCGCCCGCACTGTTCGCCACAAACGGCTATTTCCTCCATGGCATCGGCACGGGCAGCAAGGCCATGGCCGGCGCCACCGTAGCGCTCCCGCTGGAAGCACTCGATGCCGATACGAATCCCGCCCTGGGTGTATTCGTCGAGCGCGGACACTCGTTCTCCCTGGCCCTGTTCAACCCCGATCGCCAGTACACGATCACCGGCAACCCGTCCGGCATGCCCGGAACGTTCGGCCTGACACCGGGAACGGTGGCCAGCAAGTCGAACTACTTCCCGATGCCGGCGGCAGGCTTCAACTTCCGCCCGAGCCCGATCAGCGCACTGACGGTGAACTTCACCGGACACGGCGGGATGAACACCGATTACCGCACGAACACCTTCTACGGATCGAATCACACAGGAGTCGATCTGATGCAGGTATTCCTGACGACCACCTATTCGCGCAAGATCACGAACAACCAATCGTTCGGAATCAGCGCCGTGATCGCCGAACAGCGTTTCAAGGCCAGCGGCCTGGAAGCGTTCGCCGCGTTCTCGTCCGATCCTGACTGCCTGACCGGCAACGGCTACAAATGGTCGCACGGCGTCGGCATCAAGGCCGGCTATTTCGCTCAGGTGCTGCCGCGTCTATCGATCGGCGCGTCCTACAGCCCGACGATCACCATGACGAAGTTCGGCAAGTACTGCGGGCTCTTTGCGCAGGACGGCCGCTTCAACATCCCGGCATCGGGAACGGCCGGCGTCGCGTACAAGATCAATGACCCGCTGACCGTCACCGCCGACTATCAGCGGATTCACTACAGCGACGTCGTGTCGGTCGGCAACGCGCTGCTACCCAATCTCATGACCTCTCCGTTGGGCGCCGATGGCGGCGCCGGCTTCGGATGGAAGGACATCAATGTCTACAAAGTCGGTATGCAGTGGAAGGCGAACGAAGTCTGGACGCTGCGAGCCGGTTACTCCAAAGCCGACCAGCCGATCCCGCAGAGCGAGGTGTTGTTCAACATCCTCGCGCCCGGTGTCGTCCAGCAACACATCACCCTCGGCTTCAGCAAAGCCATGGAACGGACGCCCGGCCGCTTCAACGTCGCCTTCATGTACGCGCCGTCGAAGACCGTCAGCGGCCCGAACCCGCTCGAAGTACCCGGCGGACAGCAGATCGCGCTCAAAATGCACGAGTACGAGTTGGAGTTCGGCTACTCGTTCGGATTCTGATTCAGCCTGCGAAGTTGCCAACGACGCGCGGCCCTTTCAACGGGCCGCGCGTTTTTGTTGTGAACCAGAGATCAGAGACAAGAGACGAGAGATCAGGTTGTTTGTCTCTGATCTCTGTTGTCTCTGATCTCTGTTGTCTCTGATCTCTGTTGTCTCTGATCTCTGTTGTCTCTGATCTCTGTTGTCTCTGATCTCTGTTGTCTCTGATCTCTTGGTCTCGACTCCGAAGACGCGTCCGCAATCATTTCGGCACATACGTCACCGACCGCGAGGTGACCATGCTCTTGCCGACGACCGAGGCGCGATCTTCCTGGTCGTTGTGCGAGACGTAGAGGCGGTCGCCGGCGGTGACGAGCTCCCATCGTTCCTTCCTGACGTTTCCTGCTTTGATGAACAGGAGCGAAGCGGAGTAGCTGGAATCGCGCTCCGCCGCTACCGGCAGACCATTCGAATCGATCCAGACGCGAAGCTCGATTGTCGGTTCGTTCACGAATCGGCTGCTCGTTCCGGCCAGCGTCGACTTGACCTTGATCCGCAGCAGCGTCGCACTTTTCCCGGCATGGGTGGACGGTGTCTGTGCGATTAGCGTCGCGCCATCGAGATCGTTGAGCAGCATGGCCGCCGCGTCGAGAGCATCGATGACGTCGAACAGGGTCAGCGCCGCCATGGCCGTTCGCGTGGGGGTGAGATTGTTCGGATTGCGCTTCTTCCTCTCCGCTTCGTTTTCCGCGGCGCCAAGCGCTGCCGGCGACACGCGAATCATCAGTCCGGCAGGTCCGGTCTCCGCTTCGAACGTCGTGGAGCCGGCACGGGCGCCCGCGACCCCTTGCGAGTCGCCGTTCACCTGAAGCGACGCGGAGACGGCAAACGATCCTCGCGCCTGAAATCGCTGGAGCACTGTGCGCAGATCCGACAGCGGCTCTCCCGCCGCAGGAAGCGCGACAACTAATGCAGACGCGAGGAGCGTGAACAGCGCTCCGATCGAGCTCGATCGCCTGGGCGCCTCCAAGTTGACCATCGCGTTCCTCCGTAGGTGCGTACACGACTCCGTGCGATGCCAGATTACTTCGGCAATGCCCGGCCCGGCGAGCATAGCGCCCTGAATCGCAGGGTTAGTCCGCCGATGCCCGCAGGAACGCCAGTCCCGCGCGACCTGATCTCCGAAACGATTCGCGCGCGACGCAGCACACTCGACGGTGACCGTCCGCACGCTCTGCTGTGGCGCAGGCACGGTTCAATGCGCGCTCCGCAGTCGTCACGTCAGGAGTCCCCCATGAGTCGAATCCTTCTCACCAGTGTATGCAGACCGCTCGGAGAGCGTTACGGCGATGCGCCGAGCGTTGGTTACGAGTTGCTCTTCGGACAAGTCACGAGGAAGCAAGGTCTGTTCAGTCCGCGAGCGAACCACGTGCAGTTCTCGCTCGAGTACATCGCCGAAAACCTTCAGGCGCCAACCACCGTCCTCCACTACCCGAGCCGCCGCGAACTGATTGCCGAACTGCGCAAACATCCTCAGTACGTCGGGATCTCCTTTGTGTTGTCGACCTTTCACCGGATGAAAGAGGCGGCCGCGCTCGTGCGCCGCTACTCTCCCGATTCGAAAATCATCCTCGGCGGTTACGGCACGGTGCTCTCCGATGAGGAGTTGGCGCCATGGTCGGACTTCATCTGCCGCGAAGAGGGAGCCCTCTTCATGCAGCGTCTCCTCGGCGAGCGCGAAGCTCCGCAGCGCCATCCGGTCGTCATCAGCCGGCTTCGCGTGTTCAACCGGGAAGTCTCCCGCACCGGCATGATTTTCGGCGGCCTCGGTTGCCCGAACGGCTGCGACTTCTGCTGCACATCGCACTTTTTCAAGAGAAAACACATCCGCCTCCTCGACACCGGCGCCGACATTTATCGCGTGATCGAGCGCTATCAGGAGATCGAGCCGGAGATGTCGATGGTCATTCTGGACGAGGACTTCCTCCTCAACCGCAATCGGGCTCTCGAGCTGCGCGACCGCGTCGTCGTCGGCGGCAGGGCGCTCTCAATCTTCGCCTTCGCCAGCATCAAGGCCATCAGCCAATACACGGTCACCGAAATCCTGGAAATGGGAATCGACGGCCTCTGGATCGGCTACGAAGGGACGCGTTCCGGATACGCCAAGCAGACGGGCCGGCCCGTCGCCGAGCTCTTTCGGGAGTTGCGGGAGCACGGAATCAGCGTTCTCGCTTCGATGATCGTCGGACTTCCGTACCAGACCCCCCAGGTAATCGAAGAAGAGCTCAGCGGGCTGCTCGACCTGCACCCCACCCTCTCGCAGTTCCTCATTTACGGGCCGACACCGGGCACACCTTTCTACGAACAGGTCATGAGCGAGAATCGCCTGCACCGCGACCTCGTCGATGATCGCCAGACCTACTACCGCAACTGTACCGGCTTCAAGGCCATGGTGACGCATCCGTCGATGAGCCCTGCAGAGATCGAGACGGCTCAGGAGCACTGCTTCTCGGAAGACCTGCGGCGCCTGGGACCTTCAATGTTCCGCTCCGTCGAGACGTGGCTCCTCGGCTACAACCGTCTCAAGGACTCAGAGAACCCGAACCTGCGCCGGAAAGCGGAACGATTCGCCTTCGAGATCCGCCGCGCCTATCCGATCTTCCTCGCCGGAAAGACTCTGGCGCGCGGACAGGAAACCCGGAAGAGAATCGCCGCGCTCGAAGCAAAGGTCCATGCCGCCCTCGGCGCTCCGACTATGAGCGAGAGCATTTCATCCATTGCCGCCCTCGGGCTGGCCGCCTGGACGGGATTGACGTTGAAGCTGGGACTCTTTCAGCACCCGCGCCTCACGCGGAGTACGTTCCGCGTCGCCGATGAACCGCTCGCCTCGCGCGTCTGGCGCCAATTGCGCGGCGCAGACGAAGCCGGTCATCACGTCGAAGTCGAGTTGCGCCAGGGATCGACGGTCCGGGTCTCCGTTGCCGGCACCCTCAGCGTTGCCGGGGCGGAGCGACTGGCCGCAGAGCTGGCTGAGAACCTGCGCCGCCGGAAGGAACGTCTGGTGCTCGACCTCGAGCGAATCGTTCAGGCGGAAAGCCAGGCATTCGAGCGAGTGGCCGAGCTCCTTCGCGAATACGCCGGTCGCATCCGGCTGGTCGCTCCCGACACGATCGACTCAGGGCCGCTGCTGGCACTGTTCGCGCTCGAAGGGTGAACAGATTTTCCACCACAGAGACGCAGAGGACACAGAGAAGGCGCTGTCTTTCTCTGTGTCCTCTGTGTCTCTGTGGTAAAAAACTATCGCGGCAGCATCCCGAGCGCCCGAAGCAACGCATCGGTCACCGGGTCGTAGACTTCGTTCCGAACGAAGATCGTCACGAAGAGCATCAACTCGGCCGCGCCGTTGATGGCGACGCCCGTTACCGCAGCCATCGTCCCCCAACCGCGGCTTCGGATCTCCCGCCAGAAGACCGACGCCGCAAGGATGCGCGCGAGCGAGTCGGCCTCGATCATGTATCGCAGGTTTTTCGACAGCAGCAGCGCGTGGGCGCCGGCGATTGCTGCTAGCAGAAGGAGCAGGTGCAACTCCCCCATTTCGTGCTCCGCGCGCCGCAGCAGCACGAAGCCGGCGGCAACGATCGTGGCTACTGTGACGATGGGCGCGATTGCCAGGAAGTCGATCAGTATCCGCTGCGGCGGGCCGCTCTGGAATTGATGCACGTACGACGCATCCATGGCCGAGGTGAGGATCCGTCCAATTTGAAAAAACTTGATCACGCTATGCGAGAGCAGAGAGAAAACCGCGGCGAACAGCAGCGGCGGCAGAATCCAGCTCACGATGTTGTCCAGCGTGAGGCGGCGTCCAGAGCGCAGCCACCAGAACAGCAGCACGATCGGATACACCATCAGGAACAGCTCTTTGACCGCAAACGTCAACGTAGCCGCGGCCACCCATCCGATCAGCCATGCCGCCCGTTCCCGCGGCCGCTCCGCGCGCAGATAGCGAAGCAACGTGAAGATCGTGACGAGAAACATCATGCAGAACAACTCGTCGGCCAGCGCGCGCCGGCCTAACGCCAATTGCAGCGGAGACGTCGCCGTTAGCGCAGCAGCGATGACAGCCCCCGTCCGGTCGATGACTTCAGCACCGATGAGATACGTCAGCAGAACCGACAGCAGCCCGGCGATGGCCGAAAGCGTGGCCAGCATCCGAAAACTGATCTCGCCGGTCAGCCGGCAGAGGAGCGCCGCTGCGCCGAGATACCCCCAGCGAAGCGGAGGAGGATAAAGCCATCGCGCCGGATTGGCGAGATACCCATCGACCATCCCGGGATAGGCCGCGATTCCCCCGTCGACGAGCACGCGCGTTTCGTAGAGGTAGAGTCCCTCGTCGGAGCGCGGGAAGAAGTGCTCGACGTCGTTCCAGTAGATCCGGATCGCCGCAGCGAACAAAAGGACGAGCCCCAAAGCCACCGCGTGGCGTCGCCCCGTGCGTCGATCGAGGACCGGCAGTGTCTCTTCCATCAATCCATGGACCGTTGTCGATTCGATTTAACCACTTCGATGGGCTCGAAAGACAACGGCGCTTCGCAAACCAGCCTCACGCTTCTTCGAGCTGGAGCGAAAATCGATCGCGCCCATACGGCGGTTCCTCTTTTGGAGGCAGCGGATCGCCGAACTCGCGGCGCCAGCTCTCGCGATCCTCGTCGTCCGCGTAGTAGCGAAGGTAGATGTCGTTGTCCTCGTCGCTCCCGCCGCCGATCGGGCTGACATTCCAGTGACCTCCGACGGACGTCGACAGCATCATCTCCACGAGCAGCACGTCGTCGACAAGGTACCGATAGAGCTCCCGGTCGCTGAGGTGATCGATGGAATCGACCACGATTCCGATCTCGAACATCTCTTCGATCAACTCCTGCAGCTTCGCGCGAAGCTCCGCCTCATCATCAGGAGGGAGCGCAGGGATCTCGATGCCTCGCTGCCGGAGAAACTCGAGCGGAATATCGCCCGACTCCTCGCCATCGAAGAATCTGTCCATCCGTTCCAGCTCCGCAATCACGTTGCTCTCTTCTTCATCAGTCAACATCACTCACCTCCTCCACCGAGGCTCCCTCGGTTGGGCCGAAGAGTCAATTTCTTCTACCCCGTGTGGAGATTTCTGTGACATCAGAAGCGCAAGAGCTTGGTGAGTTTGATTACTCTCCCCTCACGGCTCGACTGGCTCGATGCTGACTCTGTCCCCAACCTTCACGATTCGATACGCGGTGTAGTGAGCGTCCGCGTCGAGGTGCTTCGGAGAAAGGAACGTCCAGACCATTCCGTTGATCTCGCGCGAGCTGCGGTAATAGTTGTGGTCGTGATTCGGGATCTCGCGAGTCTCGATCGGAAACCCGGCGCCGGCAAACGCCTCGCGCGTCGCGCGGACGTCTTCGATCGGGAAGAACTGGTCCCTGGTCCCGATAACGATAAAGATCGGGATTTTCCTTCGGGCCAGCTCCAGCATGCCCGACGCCGCGGCGTTCTTGAACGCCCCAGCATGCACGGCGATGGCCGCAAAGAAATTGGATTCGAGCGGCGCCATGCTCAGCATGTACGCAGCACCTGCCGAGTGCCCGAACGCGTAGACCCGCCTTAAGTCGATCTTGTGTTGCTTCGCCACAAGCGCGAGTGTGTCCCGAAAGAGATCGGGCCCGTCGTCCGACATGGACCACTGGCGTGTGTCCACTGAGTCGGGAGCTGCCAGCAGGATTCCCTCGTGATCGGCAAGCGTTCGCCACTCGTTGATTTGCGACATCCCGTCGCGCCCTGAGCCGTGGAAGAGCATCAAAAGCGGCACAGGAGCGTCCGGCAATCGCTCAGGCGCATACACATAGCAGACGTGCTTGCGCCCTCCCGATTCGATTGTCTCCTTGTTCACGCCTGCTACGGCCGCGTGCACCGACAGCGCAAAGACGAAACCAATGAGAATTCGACGCATGTAATCCCCTTGCCGGCTTAGTGAGCGTGCCAGTGTATGACGTGACGAGTTGGACATGCGAACGCTTCCCTGCCGTGTTGGCGACGTTACAAGCGATTCGGTTCACTGCCCGGTCCGCGTCACTCTCGCCGGTGACCCGAATCACCCCTCTTAGTCCGTCCCCTCGCCTAGCTTCGAATCCATCACATTGGAGCGACGCGACGATGACGACGATCTCGGGAATCTCTGGTTTTCGGCTTACGGCGCCGGGTGGGCCGTTTCGGTTGGACGAGATGGCGCCGCTGAACGCGGCGGATGATGAAGTCGTCGTCGAAGTGGCCGGCTGCGGACTTTGCCACACCGACGTCGGCTTCGCGTACGGCGGCGTCCCAACCCGCCACCCCCTCCCGCTGATCCTCGGGCATGAGATCTCCGGACGCGTCGTCGGCGCGGGTGCTCGCGCGGCGACCTGGCTCGGCCGCAGCGTGATCGTGCCGGCCGTGATTCCGTGCGACACCTGCGAGGCGTGCCTTGCCGGGCGCCCGACGATCTGCCGCAATCAGTTCATGCCGGGAAATGACGGAGACGGCGGCTTCGCCACGCACGTCGTCGTTCCCGCGCGGGGGCTCTGCGCCGTTCCCGATCATCTTCCCGACGGCATCACGCTGGAGATGCTCTCCGTCGTTGCCGACGCGGTGACCACACCGTATGCGGCGATGCTGCGCGCCTCCGTCAACGAAGACGATCTCGTCGTCATCGTCGGCGCCGGCGGCATTGGAGGATTCGGCGTGCAGATCGCAGCCGCGTACGGCGCCACGGTCGTGGCCATCGATGTCGACGACGACCGGCTTGCCCTGGCGAGCGTGCATGGAGCGACGCTGACGATGAATCCGAAACAGGCCGCGCTTAAGACGATGAAGAGCTCGATCCGCGGTCTCGCGCGCGAGAGCGGACGCGGACGCATCGGCACGAAAATCTTCGAAATGAGCGGCACGGCGGCCGGACAGCAGACCGCATTCGGCCTCCTCGACTTCGGTAGCCAGCTCGCCGTGGTCGGCTATACGCCAGACAAAGTTGAGATCAGGCTCTCGAACCTGATGGCCTTCGATGCCACGGCTCGCGGCAATTGGGGCTGCGCTCCGTCGAACTATCCGAATGCGCTGGCGCTCGTGCTCGAAGGCAAAGTGAAGCTCGCGCCGTTCATCGACGTCCGCCCATTCGCCGAGCTGCCCGAGCTGTTCGCTGCCGCATCGCGGCACGAGCTGCGCCGCCGCGTCATCGTCACGCCGGCCGGCGTCGCCCGAAACGTTGTGAGCGCGGAATTCGAAAGGACCACTGCATGAACGATCACAACCTCGTTTCCGGCCTCGTGTCACAGGCGGTGGCCGTTTCGCACCGCTCCGTGCTCGACCGCGACGGTAATCTCGTCAACGGCCTACACAACGTCTGGATCACGCTCGACAATCAGAAGGAGCTCAACAGCTACACGACGCCGATGCTGAAGGGGTTGATCCTCGCCCTGCGCGAAGCCAGCAACGATCGCGCCGCGGTGGCCGTGATCCTCACCGGCGCGGGCACGGCGGCATTCTGCACCGGCGGCAACACGCGGCAGTACGCCGAGGAGTATGCGGGGCGTCCGGGCGAATACAGGCAGTACATGCGCCTCTTCAACGATGCCGTCACGTCGATCCTGCAATGCGACAAGCCGGTGATCTGCCGCGTGAACGGAATGCGCGTCGGCGGCGGCCAGGAGCTCGGCATGGCCTGCGACTTTTCGATCGCCAGCGATCTGGCGATCTTCAGTCAGGCCGGCCCGAAACATGGATCGGCACCCGACGGCGGCAGCACCGACTTCCTCCCGCTGTTCGTTGGCATTGAGCGCGCCATGGCCAGCGCCACCCTTTGCCAGAACTGGAGCGCGCATCAGTTCTACTGGCTGGGCGGCCTGACGACGATCGTTCCCGCGCTGCGCGTTGACGGCGCCTGGATCGCCAACCCGCTCGTCATCACCCATCGCGTCATCGACGAATTCGGACGCACCATCTTCGGACAAATGAAAACAGGACCGGAGCGCGATGCGGCGAAGGCGTTGATGGCCCGAGGGACGGTCGATCTCACGCTGCTCGATGACGCGGTTGCCGATCTGACGACGAAGCTGCTTTACACGATGCCCGATTGCCTGACGAAGACGATCGAGAGCCTGCGCAAACACAAGCTCGAACATTGGGACCGCAATCGCGAGACGAACCGCGCGTGGCTGTCGCTGAACATGATGACCGAGGCTAATGCCGGGTTCCGCGCGTTCCATCACGGCACGAAGCAGCAGCGCGAAGTCGATTTCATCCTCCTGCGGCAACGGCTGGCCGAAGGGGCGGTGTGGGGCGAGGAACTGATTGAAGAGATCGCGCCGTGGGTTCCTTCCGCTGCAAAGGAGACGGTGGAAGTGTGAGTGACGCGCGAGTGGCAGCCCCCTCATCCGCCTTCGGCACCTTCTCCCCCGCTGAAAAGCGCGGGGGCGAAGGGCGCTCGATTGGGGGTGTGGAGCGAGATGGAGAAGAGCTCGCCTCGCTCATGCAGCGCGCGAAAGACCTCTCCGAGGACATCGACTTCGCCGCCGTCACCGAGTGGAAGGCGCGCACAGGACGCAAGGCAATCGGGCATATGCCGACGTACGTTCCGCGCGAGCTGATCCATGCCGCGGGGATGCTCGCTGTCGGCATCACCGGCGGCGGCGACAAGCTGGAGATCATCCGCGGCGACGCCTACTTCCAGAGCTACATCTGCCGCATTCCGCGCAGCACGATCGAGCTGGCGCTTTCGCATCGCCTGGACATGCTCGACGGGATGCTCTTCCCGTCGATCTGCGACGTCATCCGCAATCTGTCGGGGATGTGGTCGATGATCTTTCCCGATCGCTACGTGCACTACGTCGACGTCCCGCAGAATTTCGACACCGAGGTCGGGGGGCGGTTCTGGCGCCGCGAGTTGGAGACGCTGCGCCACGATTTTGCGCAACTCTCAGGCATCGCCATCGACGACGATGCGCTGCGCGCGAGCATCGCGGTCTACAACGAAAACCGCCGTGTCATTCGCGATCTTTATCGCGCCCGCAGCGAGCGGCCGTGGATCTTTCCGATGTCCGAGGTCTATTACCTTCTGCGCGCGGGGAACGTCTTGCCACCTGAGGAGCACACGTCGCTCCTGCGCGAGTACCTTGCGCTTGCTCCCGGCGAGACCAGCCGGCGCGATCAGGACCGCAGCCGCGTCGTTCTGGCCGGTATGTTCTGCGAGCAGCCTCCGCACGGCCTGGTGATGACGCTCGAGCGCGCCGGCTGTTACGTCGTCGACGACGATTTCCTCCTCGGCCTTCGCTGGTTGCAGGACGACGTCGCCACGACCGGCGATCCGCTCGATGCGCTCGTCGACGCCTACCTGAATCACAGCGCGATGAGCGCCTCCCGCTATGCTCCCGACGGCGACCGCGGACGCTGGCTGATCGACTCCGTCGAACGCAATCGTGCCGAGGGCGTCATCTTCGCAGCGGCCAGCTTCTGCGATCCGGCGTTGCTCGATCAGCCGATGCTCGTCGCCGCGCTCGATCGAAGCGGTATCCCGCATACGGAGTTCAAGTTCGCCGAGGACACCGGGCAGTTCGCGGTGATCCGCGAGCAGGCCGGCACCTTCTCCGATTCGATTCGTCTCTGGAGCGAAGCATGAGTGCCATTCGCAAAGAAGACTCGATGCTTCTGCAGAAGCAGATGATCTCCGACCACTACGACCGTCTGGCGTCCGCGCACGACGAAGGACAGAAGGTGGTCTACACGTTCGTGCCCGGAAATCTGAACGAGCTCGTTCGCTCGTTCGGTCTGCTCCCCGTGCTTCCCGAGATCAATGCGCTGCAATCAGGACTGCGCAAGAAATCCGGCGAGTACATCGCCGAGGCGGAGAAGCACGGGCACAGCGAAGACGTCTGCACGTACGTGAAGTGCGACATCGGCATGCTGAAGAAGGGGAACATCGGGCCGACAGGGAGGCAGCTTCCGAAGCCCGACCTGCTGCTCCTCTCCTACACCGGCTGTTTCACGTTTCTGAAATGGTTCGAGCTGCTGCGCGAAGAGTACGGCGACGTGCCCGTGGCGATGCTGCACGTGCCGTATCAGGCGAACGGCCGCATCGAGCCGCATCAGCGCGACTACGTCGTGCAGCAGATGCGCAGCGAGATCATCCCGAAGCTCGAGCAGGTCAGCGGACGCAAGTTCGACGAGGACCGCTTGCGCGAAATGCTGCACCTCTCAGCAGCCGCCGAGGATGACCTCGTGTGGACGCTGGAAAGCGCGAAGAAGACGCCGTCCCCGATCGATGCCTACTTCGGCGGCGTCCATTACATCGGCCCGATCTTCAGCGCGTTTCGCGGAACGCAAGCCGCGGTCGATTACTACACGGCGTTGCGCGCGGAAGTGCAGGAGCGGCTCGATAACGGGGAGGGACCCGTGACTCCCGAGGGACCGATGGGGAAGGAGAAATACCGCCTCGTCGTCGAAGGACCTCCGAACTGGACGAGCTTTCGCGAGTTCTGGAAGATGTTCTACGACGAAGGCGCGGTCTTCGTCTCCAGCACGTACACGAAGGTCGGCGGCCTGTACGATCGCGGCTTCCGCCACGATCCCGATCACCCGCTGGAAACGCTGGCCGACTACTGTCTCGGCTGCTACACCAACCTCGGGCTTCCGACCCGCGTCGATCTGCTCGAGCAGTACATTGCCGATTACAACGCTGACGGATTTCTCGTCAACAGTGTGAAGAGCTGCAACTCGTTCAGCGTCGGGCAACTGATGATGCTGCGGCAACTGGAGACGCGAACCGGCGTCCCGGGCCTCTTCATCGAGAACGACCTCGTCGATCCGCGCTACTTCTCCGCCGCCAACATCAAGAATCGGATCGAGAGCTATCTGCAGATGCTCGATCAGAAGCGCGGAGTGGCAGCATGATCGACGTCTTCGTCGGCATCGACCTCGGCTCCACGACAACGAAGGCGATCGTCCTCGACGGCGACGGCCAGGTCATCGGCCGCGGCATCACGAACAGCCGCAGCAACTACGACGTAGCCGCGCTGATCGTGCGCGAAGAGGCGCTCGTGCGGACGCGCTTCACGCTCGTCGAGCGCAGCATCGGCGCGGATGCGTTTGTGGTCGCGGCTCTGGAACGGAACCTCAAGCTCGAGCAGCACCTGGAACTGCTGGCCCGGCTGCGCGAGGCGATGGCGATGATCGCCGCAGGTCCGAAGCATCGCGCACACGCGAGCGATCTTCGCGAGCGGCTCGACGAGATCGACGCCGGCATGGAGCCGCTGGCGCGGCAGCATTTCGCACCCGGCGCGACGCGCAGAAGCGACTTCTTCCGCGACCTCGCCGCCGCCGACTACATGCACCTCGCCGAGCAGCTCGCCGATCCGAAGGGAATCGCCTTCGATGTGCTCTGCGGCGTGTTCGATGCCGCGATTCTCGCTGTCGAGAATCTACCCATCGAGCGCGCCTTCGAGCGCCACATCGGAGCCGCGCTCGAAACCACGCTGTCCGAACACCTGAGCTGCGACGCGGCGCAGTTGCGCAAGGCTGTCGAAGACGCCCGCAACGAAGATCTCGTCGAGCGCGCAACGGTCGGCACTGGCTACGGCCGCGCGCGCCTCCCCTTCCCTAAAGAACAGATCCGGAGCGAGATCCTCTGTCACGGCCTCGGCGCGCACGCGATGTTTCCGGCGACGCGCACCGTGCTCGACATCGGCGGCCAGGACACGAAAGCGATCCAGGTCGATGCAACGGGAATCGTTACCAGCTTCCAGATGAACGACCGCTGCGCCGCCGGATGCGGCCGCTACCTCGGCTATATCGCCGATGAGATGAATCTCGCACTGCACGAGCTCGGGCCGCTGGCGCAGGAGAGCCGGACGCGCGTGAAGATCAACAGTACCTGCACGGTCTTCGCCGGCGCGGAGCTGCGGGAGCGCCTGTCCCTCGGACAGAAGCGCGAAGACATTCTGGCCGGATTGCATCGCGCGATCATCCTCCGGGCGATGTCGCTTCTGGCGCGCTCGGGCGGCATCACCGATCAACTCACCTTCACCGGCGGCGTGGCCAGGAATCCGGCAGCCGTCGCCGCGCTGCGCGATCTCATTCAGGAGAACTACGGCGTGCGCACGCTGAACACCTCGCCCGATTCGATCTACACCGGCTCCCTCGGCGCGGCTCTCTTCGCGCAGCGCGCCGCGGGAAGGAAAGCCGCAGCATGATCGTCACCGCAGGCATGGACGTCGGATCGAGCAGCGTGAAGAGCGCCGTAGTCGTCGACGGCGAGCCGATCGCGCTGCGCACCGACCGCATCCGCCGACGCGAGCTGCGCAAAGTAATCGAAGAATCGTATGAAGCAGTGCTCGCTGACGCCGGCGTGCAGCGGGACGACGTCGTCTACCTCGCCACCACCGGCGAAGGTGAGCTGGTCGACTTCCGCCGCGGCCACTTCTACGGCATGACCACGCACGCGCGCGGTGCCGTCTTCCTGATGCCCGGAACCGAGGCGGCACTCGACATCGGCGCACTGCATGCGCGGGCGATGAAGTTCGATGCGAAGAGCCGCGTGCTGGCTTATCGCATGACGAATCAGTGCGCGTCCGGCTCCGGCCAGTTCCTCGAAAACGTCGCGCGCTACCTCGGCATCACACTCGAAGACATCGGCCCGCTTTCGTGCAGCGCGTCCGATCCGGAGCTCGTCAGCAGCATCTGCGCCGTGCTCGCCGAGACCGACGTCATCAACATGGTCAGCCGCGGCATCAAGACGCAGGACATCCTCAAAGGCATCCACATCTCGATGGCGGGGCGCTACCTCAAGCTGCTACGCGCAATCGGCGCCGAAGGGAAAGTAGCGATCACCGGCGGACTCTCCGCCGACACCGGTCTGGCGAAGGCGTTGCAGGAGAGAGTCCTCGAAGAGAAATTCGCGATGGAGATCGTGACCGATGCGCGCGCCATCTACGCCGGCGCGATCGGCGCGGCGCTCTGGGGCGCGTTCCGGCACAATGTTTTGGCGCGCAGGAGCGCGGCATGAGAATGAGATGTTGAAACGCGGGAGCGCACGATGAGCGAAGTCGCAGTCGTCACCGGTGGCTCGGGAGGCATCGGCCTGGCCATCATGTCCGCGCTGCGCGCCACCGGCGCGACCGTCATCAGCCTCGACCTCGCACCGGCATCGACCGGCGACTGGCTCTCGTGCGACGTGCGCGATAACGCATCGGTCGCGCACGCCGTGGAGGAAGTCGCAGTCAAGCACGGCCGCATCGACGTCGCCGTCCATGCCGCCGGGATCACGCGGGACGCCGTCGTCTGGAAGCTCGGCATCGATGATTGGGACATCGTCCAGGAAGTGAATCTGCGCGGCGCCTTCTACCTGATGCGCCACGTCATCCCGGTCATGCGCCGCGGCGCGGCAGGAAGCATCGTTCTCATCGGATCGATCAACGGCTCCCGCGGAAAATTCGGAGCGTCGGCGTACGCGGCGAGCAAAGCCGGCCTGATCGGATTGGCCAAGAGCGTGAGCAGCGAAACCGGCCGTTTCGGCATCCGCGTTAACGTCATCGAGCCGGGATGGGTGCGCACCCCCTTGACCGACTCCCTTCCCGGCACGCTCCGCCAACAAGCCGTCAACGAAACCCTCCTCGGCGAGCTCGTCGAGCCCGACGACATCGCCGCAGCGGTTGTCTACCTCGCGGGCGCAGGGCGGCGAATTACGGGGCAGGTAATGCGCGTCGATGCCGGGCAGTACGTGTGAGGGCGAGGCGCTCCCAACGTCATCCTAATCGCGTGACACACCGTTGGGCGGGACGCCTGCACTCCTCAATGGCGTACGAAGGAGTGTGGGCGTCTCGCCCGCGGCGACGAGGCGTCCTCGCCTCGGCGTGTTTGGTAGCGACGTTGCGATCCGCTCGTTCTTGTGGTGGTGAATCAGCGCGTCTGCCCGACAGATCCTGGCGGCGCCGGTACTCAACCCGGCGCCGCCATATTCGAATCAGTGGTGACCGTGGCCGCTGTCGCTGGAGCCATCCACATGAATGGAGATGGCGTTGTTGACCGTACCGTCGAAGATCGCCTCGGCCTCGACGTGATCGCCCACCTTCAGATCACCGGCGGCGAGCGTGGTGCCGCCCTTGCTGATGATGGTGTCGGCGGTCAGCATCAGGATGACGTCGGCGCCCTGTGCATCGTGAACGGTGATCGACGAAGAGGACGCCGCCGTGATGGTGCCGGTGACCTCGAGCGGATGCTGCTGCTCGTCCTGCACGATCACCTCCACCGCGGTGTTGACGTTGTTCGCCGATGTGGCCTTGACGTGAACCCGTTCGCCGACTTTCAGATCAGTCGCGGCGACGGTCGTTTCGCCCTTGCGAATGATCGTCGTCGAAGTCAGTTCCACCACGTCATCGGCATTGTGCGAATCATGAACGGTGATCTCGGTCGCCGACGCGGCGGTGATGATTCCTTCGATTTCGAGCTCCGGCTCGGGCTGCTGCTGCGTATCGGGAGTCTGCACAATGATCTGCAGCGCGGTGTTGACGTTGTTCGCCGACGAGCCCATGACGTGGACTTGATCGCCGACCTTGAGATCGGTCGCGGCGAGGGTCACGTCGCCTTTGCGAATGGACGTCGCCGAGGTCAGCGTGAATACGACGTCGTTGCCGTGTGAGTCATGAACCGTGATTGAGGTCGCCGAGGCAACGGTGATGGTTCCTTCGAACTGCTGCTCCGGCTCAATTTTCGGCGGCGTACCGGCGTGCCTGCGCGAGCCGGCCGGAGTCAGCGATGTTGCCACGGGAGCCTTCGCGATCCCACTCTGCGACGGCGCGTTCGCCACCGAAGCCCGCACATCTTCCCCGAAGAGCAACCCTGCAAAGACGATCTGAACCAGGACGAACATCAAGAGCAAACTATGTTTTTTCATGTCTCCTCCAAAATGAAAAAGGGGCCTACGCCCCAAAAAGCAAAAAGAGGGCGTGGGTACGCCCTCTTTTAGGAACTGCACTTCTGTCGGCGGAGATTATAACGACGACGCAGAGGCCACTGTCAAGCGAGCGCGAGCGGGCGAGATAGTTTCCTCACCGGACGGAACTGTGGCGATAGATGTCGTCAACGATCAGCTCGGCGTCCAGAGAGGAGACCTCGATTCGCTCTCCCTTCGTCGCCGCGCGCGTAGTCCACGCGCCGTCGTTTCCGCGCGTCTCAACGACGATCCGCCGCTCGCGATGCGACACGATAATGTATTCGCGCAGGGTTGGGATTGTTCGGTAGTACTCGAGCTTTGCCCCTCTGTCGTAATCTTCAGAAGAGTCGCTGGTCACCTCCACGAGAACCGTTGGATTGAGCGCCGTCGCCTTCGGGCTGGGCTCGTGCTGCAGCAACGGACCACAGATCACCGAGCAATCGGGAAACGTCGCCAGGCCAACCGATTCGACAAAGATCCGCAGGTCCGAGGTGTGCACGCGGCAGGGACGATCACCGACGGTGTTACCGAGCGCGTGAACCATCGCGGCTGACAGCGCGGAGTGCTCCTCGGAACCAGCAACCATCGCGTAGATCTCGCCGTCGAGGAACTCGTGCTTGCTGGTGGAGAACATCTCGAGCGCTACGTAGTCGGCGTAGTTATAGCGATGCAGCCGACGCGCTTCGCTCATCCAGCGATTCTAATCCGACTCCTCAGAACACTCTCCAGTCAGTAGAAAAACTTGACTCTCCCTCAATCCCGAGGGAGCCTCGGTGCGTGAGGAGGTTCGGCAATGTCTGACGACCACGATCCGCTCGCGGAGATCGAACGGCTTGACCGGTTTTTCGATGGCGAGGAGGATGGAGAACGCCCGATCGACGTCCTGCGCGACCGCGGCGTCTCGATTCCGGACGAGCGCGATCTCGATGACGGCACACTGCATGCGAGACTCTGGGAGCTCATCAACGCCATGGCCGCGACTGGAGTGTTCGTCGAATCGACGAATCACCTGAGCGACCGCGAGCTGTATCGCTATCTCGTCAAAGACGCTCTGCGCGAGGACACGATTCTCCCCACTCCCGGCTCCGGCGGCGGCTGGCATCTCAGCCCACTCGGCGACAGCGACGAAGACACCGAGATCTACCTCCGCTACTTCGCAGACGACGAAACGCGCGAGCACTGGCACCGCGACTTCGGCGTAACCCTTCCGCCGAAAGAGAAACCGCCGTTCGACCGCGATCGCCTGCTGCCGGTGCAGGATTTTGCGGTCGATGAAGAGGTTCAGTGAACGTCATGAACGAGGACGATTCCAAAGACCGCGTCACACGCTTTCAAAAAAGAGAAATCCGCCGCACGATGCATGACTACGAGTGGTGGTTTGTCATCACCGACGTCATCGCAGCCCTGACGGATTCCGCCGATCCATCCGAATACTGGAAGACGATGCGGAAACGGGATCCGGATCTGAGCAAAGCCCTCCAAGGGGGGGACAATTTGTCCCCCCCCCTTGCCTTCGAGTTCGCGAGGTGACTGAAAGCCGGAAAGGATTGACTGGATGAGCACTTCCGTCAGCGACGGGTATCCCGAAGTGACCCTCCTGCTGCGCCACTGGAGCAACGGCGGCAGCGCGTTACCGGCTGTGAAAAAGCTGACCGAGTGCGGCTACGGGGATTACGCGACAGCGGTAGCCCGCCTGGCGTTGCGAGCGCCGGATTGCCCCGATCGCGAACGGTTGGAAGCGGCCATCGCGCAGATCGCGAACGTTTCCGACGGCTGGGTAAGAGCGCTCGAGGAGTTTGCGAATCATCCAAGCGAAGAGCGCTGGGATCAGCTGATGCGCTTCGTCCCCGTCGAAGAACACTATCAGCGCTTCCGTTACACCCTTGCCCTGCTCCTATCCCTACATTGCGATGGCAACATTCTCTTTCGGTGCGCCACGAAGATCGGAATGTCCTCGGACGCATTCGATCTCGCCCGAAGCGGCACGGTCGACCCGGAAGTGATCGAAGCGCGAGGTGAAGGATCGGCAGCGCGGCCCGCCTGGTTAGGCCTCGCAGCCCAGGCCGCCTTCGCGCGCAATGACCGGTGGTCGACCCTCCGCTATCTCCGCGAGGCTAGCCAATACGGAGAGAGCTCTGTCCTTTCATGGGCCAGCATCTCCGAAATCCGGAGCGAAGCCGATGAGGAGCTCAACGAAGAATTGGACCGCGTCGGCGTGCCGCGCGTGTAGAGCCTTCTGAAGTGTCCGAAAAAATCGGACACTTACCCCTCTGTGTTCTCTGTGTCTCTGTGGTTTCCTTCTAATTTGCCGACGCGGGCCGCTGCCGGTCGAAGAAGGACCAGATCATCGCCGGTCCGTTCGGTTCCTTCACCGAAGGTCCGAGTAATCGCGGACGGCGCCGGTATGGCTGCGGGATGCCATGTCCAGCGCCGTGAATGGCGACGAGCTCCACCTCTACGTTGGTCTGGTTGCGCCAGAGCACCTGCTCGACGCGAACCCCGTCTGCCACCCGGATCTCGCGCGTCTCCGGCGTGCCGGCGATGTTGTTGAGGTCAGCAAAATACTGCGCTGACTCTCGCGACGATCGGACCTTGCCGTTCCTGTAAAAGAAGCCGAGGAGGTTCACATCACCCCCATTGAACGGGACGATGGGATCCTCCGTACCGTTCATGATCATGACGGAAGACGTGCCCGATCCCACAGGCTTGCATTGGAAATTCTCCGGCGTCGGCACGCTCGCCGAAACCGCCGCCACCGCACGAAACCGGGAAGGCGCTTCAAGCGCCAGCCGAAGCGCCATACTGCCCCCTCGGGAACCCCCAACCGCAAACACGCGGCTCGGATCGACACCGATCTCGCCCACGAGCCTGTCGGCCAACCCCGTCAGAAACTTCACGTCGTCGATCTTGAGACCCTTCGCGTTGACCGCACCAACAACGCTGCAAACATCCCAGTAACCCTGATACGCATCGGGATAAACGACCGCGAAGCCATGTGCATCAGCAAGGCGATCAAACCCATATCCGGTTCCGACTCGTATCTGCCCGCCGTTTTCTCCCGACCCGTGCATCACCACCACAAGCGACGAGCCCTTCGCCAGCCCCCGCGGCACGTACGTCCGGTAAGTTCTCTGCAGTCCATCGACAGTAATGGACCCCTTGGTCACGGTGCCGGACAGATGGGGAACATCCGAAGCGGGCGTGTAGACGAGGTAGACGAACAGCACAGCCAGCACGCCACACAACGCAATCACGACGAGCAGGCTTCGAAGGAGGAACCGCAGAATTCTTCTCAAAGCCATCGATATCGAGACCCCGCGGCCGACAGTGGTCACTCCGGTGCCTCGGGCTCCAGCTCAGCCAGCCGTGCGAACCCTTTGTCGGTCAGCCGGTATTTCTGCAGACGGCTGCTGGGCTTGTCGGGAATCGTCGGCGCAACCACATTCTCTGCAATTGCTGGATCAAGGTAGCGCTCGCGCAGGTGTGTGCGATCCTTCAAACCGAGGCGAGCCCGAATCTCTGCGTTTCCTAATGCTCCCGCATGCCCTAACAGGCGAACCAACACATCGACTGGTGGGGTGACTGGTGGGGTGACTGGTGGGGTGACTGGTGGGGTGACTGGTGGGGTGACTTGGCCGGTGACTTGGTCGGTACCTTCCCCCACCTCCATGAACGGAAACTCCATCCACAGGCCGTTGTCCCAGCGAAACTCCGGCACCGGAGAGCCGTGCGCAACGCAGGCGTCGCGGATCAGATCGATGCCGCGGCCCCACGATTCAGCAGCGCGGCGCGGAAGAACACGCTGGCGATATCCGGGTTGTACGGCACCTAGGCGTGTTTGGCGCTCAGCTGCTCCAGCGTCCAATCGGGAGGGAGCTGGCCGGCGTTCCAGATCATCAGCTTGTTGTCGTAGACGCTGATCTGGATTGGAATGGACGAGGCGTAGTCCTTGTGGACGATGGCATTGATCACCGCCTCGCGCAGTGCCGCCTCGGGCATGGGATACGTCTCGACACGCTGCACACCTTCGTACGAAATCCCCGCGCGGAGGTACTTGGTCAGGAGCAGATCGAGCGTGCGGTCTACCTGCGTGAAGAGGTCGCCGTGGATCTCGTCGTGATACAGCAGATCGGAGTCAGTGCGGAAGAAACCGATCTTCACATACGCACCGGTTACGAGACGCTCCGGATCGTCATGAAACAACAGCACGGCCGCGCGCTTCAGCCAGCTCTTCTCGAGCAGCCGGAGCTTGTCGAGCAACACGGCATCGGTCTCGGCCAGCAGTTCGGGTGAGAGCCGGTTACTCCGCGCTGCCTTCTTGCGAAAGTTGGTCAACGCCTGAGCTGAGAGATCTGCGAGGGCAAACCCAGACATACGGAACCTTTTCGGACAGCTGCTGTGGAACGCTCAGGCCCGCAAGCTGTAAGTCACTCCCAGATTGAAACTTACGCGAGAATAATTCAATGGGAGCTACAATCCTCACAGGTCCGGAACAAAGGAAGATGGTCACCGGTATTTCCTTGCCCATCGACCGACGACGAATCAAATGACGAACAGCTTCTTCGAAAAGCCCATCCAGAACTCCCCCTACGAGTACCCGAAGAAGCATTGGGAGCTTGACGAGACTGGCCAGCCGACCAACGTTCTGATCGAGAAACGTCGCACCGCTCAGTTCATCACTCCCGTTCCCGCCGCGAAGAAGCGGAAGAAGGGTCAGAAGGAGCTGGTCTTCGATGAGGGCAAGGGGCTATCGACCGAGAAGCAGCAGTACGAGCTGACATCCTCCTTCATCAACGAGCTGCGCGTGCAGGTCGAGCGGTGGCGTGCGCTCCCCAATCCGAACCAGTGGAATGTCACGCCGGAGACTGCGCTCCTGCTGCAGCACTGGCGACATTACGCTTTCAACGATGTCCGACCGTTCTTTTGTCAGATCGAGGCGGTGGAGACTGCCATCTGGCTCACCGAGGTCGCGCCGAAGCTGGGGAAGGAAGGACGAAGGTTCCTCGAACACATCGAGGCCGCGAACGCGCAGTCCAATCCTGGGCTGTCGCGGGTGGCGCTCAAGCTCGCCACCGGCGCCGGCAAGACCACCGTGATGGCCATGCTCATCGCCTGGCAGACGGTCAATGCTGTACGACGGCCGAATAGCAAGAGCTTCACGCGTGGCTTTCTCGTCGTGGCGCCCGGACTGACCATCAAGGATCGCCTGCGGGTCTTGCAGCCGAACGATCCTGACAGCTACTACCGCAGCCGCGAGCTGGTTCCCAACGACATGCTCGCTGACATCGATCGCGCCAAGATCGTCATCACGAACTATCACGCCTTCAAACTCCGCGAGACGGTCGAGATCTCGAAGGGTGGCCGCGCGCTACTTCAGGGACGCACAGGTCCGGAAATCAAGACTCTGGAGACCGAAGGACAGATGCTCCACCGCGTGATGCCCGAGTTGATGGGGATGAAAAGTGTCCTCGCGATCAACGACGAGGCCCATCACTGTTACCGCGAGAAGCCGCCGGGCGAAGACGAAGAGGAGTTGAAGGGCGACGAGAAGCAGGAGGCTGAGAGGAACAAAGAGGCGGCTCGCCTCTGGATCTCGGGCCTCGAAGCCGTCCAGCGGAAGATCGGTTCTCTTCCGGTGATCGACCTCTCCGCGACGCCGTTCTTTCTTCGTGGCTCTGGTTACGCCGAGGGAACTCTTTTCCCGTGGACCATGAGCGACTTCTCACTGATGGACGCCATCGAATCAGGCATCGTCAAGCTGCCTCGGGTGCCGGTTGCGGACAATCTCCCGAACAACGAGATGCCTGTCTTCCGCAATCTGTGGGAGCACATCCGAGACAGGATGCCGAAGAAGGGGCGGAGGAAGGGCGGAGCGCTCGATCCACTCGAAATCCCCGTCGAGCTGCAAACGGCGCTCGACGCGCTGTACGGACACTACGAAGAGACGTACGACTTGTGGAAGGCGGCGAAGATCAGCGTTCCTCCATGCTTCATCGTCGTCTGCAACAACACCTCGACCTCGAAGCTGGTCTACGACTACATCTCCGGATTTGTCCGTGAGAACGAAGATGGCACTTCAACTCAGGTTGGCGGCCGGCTCGCGCTATTCAACAACTTCAACGAGCACGGTGATCCGTTGTCCCGGCCTGTCACTCTTCTTATCGATAGCGAGCAGCTCGAATCGGGTGAAGGTCTCGATGACAACTTCCACACCATGGCTGCCGATGAGATCGAGCGCTTCCGCCGCGAGAAGGCTGAACGCGAGGGCGGAGTCGTCCGAACCGAAGACATCTCCGACGAAGAGTTGCTGCGCGAAGTCATGAACACCGTCGGCAAGCCGGGAAGGCTTGGCGAATCGATCCGCTGCGTCGTCTCCGTGGCGATGCTGACCGAGGGGTGGGACGCAAACACGGTCACACACGTCCTCGGCGTTCGCGCGTTTGGTACTCAGCTCCTCTGCGAGCAGGTGATTGGCCGTGCGCTCCGGCGTCAGTCGTACGAACTGAACGAGGACGGTCTCTTCAACGTTGAATACGCCGACGTCCTCGGGATCCCCTTTGATTTCACCGCCAAGCCGGTGGTCGCGCCGCCGCAGAAGCCGCGCGAAACGATCCACGTCAAAGCGATCATCCCCGAGCGGGACGCTTGCGAGATCCGCTTCCCTCGGGTCGAAGGCTACCGCGTCGAGTTGCCGGAAGACCGGCTCGAAGCCGATTTCAACGAAGACTCCACTCTTGTCCTCACCCCGGACCTTGTCGGCCCCTCGATCACCAGGAACGAGGGCATCATCGGCGAAGGCGTCGACCTCACGCTCGCGCACACCCGCGACATGCGCCAGTCGACCGTCTTGATGAACCTCACCAAGCGGCTGCTCTATACAAAGTGGCGTGATCCGAGCGAGGAGCCCGAGCT
>Ga0247666_1000013_pt1 | contig 138613 bp, 109 predicted proteins | sample CNK07_metaG_FD_183025 | JGI IMG/M metagenome (GOLD analysis project Ga0247666, IMG submission 183025) | Soil microbial communities from Purdue University Martell Research Forest, Indiana, United States - CNK07 | ecosystem: Environmental > Terrestrial > Soil > Temperate forest > Bulk soil...
CCCCCGAACCAGACCCCATCTACGTCGACCGCAGCGACCATCCCATCTCGCGGCGGCGCATTCCGGAGAACGTTCTCAAAGTTCTCTACCGGCTTCACCGCAGCGGCTACCGCGCGTACCTCTGCGGAGGGAGCGTGCGCGATCTGCTGATGAGCGGAACGCCGAAGGACTTCGATATCGCCACGGACGCGCATCCGGCGGAGATCCGGCGTCTCTTCCGCAACAGCCGCATCATCGGCAGGCGCTTCCGCCTGGTGCACATCATTTTTCAGGACATGCTCGTCGAGGTGGCGACGTTCCGGCGCGAGCCGGACCGCGCCGACGACGCTGCCGAGCTTCTGATTACGGACGACAACACGTTCGGCTCGCCGCTGCAGGACGCGCGGCGCCGCGACTTCACGATCAACGCGCTCTTCTACAACATCGCCGACTTCTCGGTGATCGACTACGTCGGCGGCCTCGAGGATGTTGAGGCCAAGCGCGTGCGTGTCATCGGCGACCCGGACGTTCGCTTCCGCGAAGATCCGGTCCGCATGATGCGCGCCGTCGAGTTCGCGTCGCGCCTGGGATTCTCGATCGAGCCTGCCACGTGGGACGCGATCCTCCGGCACAAGAACGAGATCCTGAAAGCATCTGCGCCGCGCGTCTCGGAAGAGATTCTCGATCTGCTGCGGCGAGGCTGGTCCCGCGGTGCCGTCCAGCTCATGGTCGACACGGGGCTTCTCGATCCGCTGCTCCCCGAGGTCTACAAATCGATCGCCGGAGATCGGGCTCCGTACTTCTGGAAAATGCTGGAAGTGCTCGACCGCACCGTTCAGGCGGGACGCAGGATCTCCGATCCGGTGCTGCTGTCGGTGATGTTCCTGCCGTGGATCCTTCAGGAGCTCGAAACGGAAGAGACGCGCCGTACAACGAAGATGAAGACGAGCGACGTGGTCGTCTTCATCCGCGAGCTGATCCAACCGATGTGTACGCGGATGGCGCTGGCGGCGGGAACGCGGCATCAGATCGAGACCGCGCTCGATACGTTGTGGCGCCTGCTCGAACCGCCGGTCGATCGCAAGGCGCAGATCCGTTTCGTCTTCCGCGAGCCGTTCAACGACGCCCTCGCGCTCCTTGAGCTCTACGCGCTCTCGTCCGGCAAGTACGTCGAGGTCTTCCGCCAGTGGCGCGAGTTCGCCCAGCGCGCCCGTCGCGTAGCTGATTCCGAGGCGACACCACTGCCGTCTGCGAAGAGAAGAAGGCGGAGGAGATGAGTTGCGCGGCCTGATAGCTTGCGCGGCCCTGGCGGGCCGCGCGTTGTCTGTTGTCGGTTGATTGCGCTTCGCGCGTTGTCACGCCGCCTTGTCGCTTGTCGACGACGTGCGGAGCGCAACTAACTCTCCGCTAACTTTGCAGCTAACTCGCGTTTCTCACACCTTTATCCCTAGCTCTTTCAATCGAGCGCCTTCTCCCCCCGCGCTTTTTGCGGGGGGAGAAGGTGGCGAAGCCGGATGAGGGGGGTGTTGAAAGAAGGGACAAACACGTTCTTTGCGAGCGTGACCCGATTGAAAGAAAGGCATCCCTGCCTGGTGTTGCTGCTGCAACGACGCGACGGTCAAACGCCCCCTCATCCGGCCTTCGGCCACCTTCTCCCCCACTGAAAAGCGTGGGGGAGAAGGCGCTCGATTGAGAGCCCGATGCCGGCAAATCCACTGCAGTGTGAGAATGCCAGCCAGCCGACGGCTAACCGACAACCGGCAACGCGCGCAGCGCGATAGGCCAACGCGCGAAGCGCAACTAACTCTCTGCTAACTTTGCAGCTAACTCGCGTTTCTCACACCTTTATCCCTGGCTCTTTCTATCGAGCGCCTTCTCCCCCGCGCTTTTTGCGGGGGGAGAAGGTGGCGAAGCCGGATGAGGGGGGTGTTGCAAGAAGGGACAAACACGTTCTTTGCGAGCGTGACCCGATTGAAAGAGAGGCATCCCAGCCTGGTGTTTCTGCAACGACGCGACGGTCAAACGCCCCCTCATCCGGCCTTCGGCCACCTTCTCCCCCACTGAAAAGCGTTCAGGGAGAAGGCGCTCGATTGAGAGCCCGATGCCGGCAAATCCACTGCAAGTGTGAGAATGCCAGCCAGCCGACGGCTAACCGACAACCGGCAACGCGCGCAGCGTGATAGGCCAACGCGCGAAGCGCAGACAACCGACAACCGACAACGCGCGGCCCGCCAGGGCCGCGCAGCTCGCGGTATCATTCTCACGTGCCCGAAATGCCGGTCTACATGGACCATCACGCTACGACGCCGGTCGACCCGCGCGTTGTCGAGACGATGCTGCCGTACTTCACCGAGTTTTTCGGGAATCCTGCGTCACTGACACACGCGTACGGCAAGCGGGCTTCGATCGAGGTCGAAGATGCCCGAGGGGTCATCGCGAAGTTCTTCGGCGTCGCGCAGAACGAGATCTACTTCACTGCCGGAGCGACGGAGTCGAACAACATCGCCCTCAATCTCCTCGCCCCCGGCGATCACGCGATCACCTCGGCGATGGAGCACAAGTCGATCCTCGTGCCGCTGCAGCGGCTCGGGAAGCACGGCGTCGAGGTCACGATGCTGACTCCGGACGCCGAGGGGTTCATCGATCCTGAGGAGCTCCGCGGCGCCATCCGCCCGAACACGAGGCTCGTCTCGATCGAAGGCGCAAACGGTGAGATCGGTACCCTGCAGCCGATAGCCGCCCTCGGCGCGATCTGCCGCGAGCGCGACGTCCTCTTTCACAGCGACATCACGCAGGGGGCCGGCAAAGTGCCGCTCGACCTGACGAATGTCGATCTGGCCGCGTTCTCGGCGCACAAGCTTTACGGTCCGAAGGGAATTGGCGGCATGATCGTGCGCCGCGGCATCCGCATCGAGCCGGTCATGCTCGGCGGCGGCCAGGAGAAGGGCGCCCGCAGTGGGACGGTGAACGTGCCGGGCGTCGTCGGCATGGCTCGGGCGTTCTGGTTTCGCGAGAAGGAAATGGCCGCCGAGGGCGAGCGGCTGACGGCGCTGCGCAACGAGTTGTGGGACCGCGTCGTCGACGAAGTGCCCGGCGCGTTCGTGAACGGACCGCGCGAGCGACGCCTGCCCGGCAATCTCAATGTCGCGTTCGAGCGCGTCGAATCCGACGCGGTGATGCTGGCTCTGCGACACTTCGCGCTGTCGTCGGGCTCGGCGTGCAGTTCAGGAGACCGCAGCGCGTCGCCGGTGCTTACGGCAATCGGCGTCGCCGCGGAGCTGGCCTACGGCTCGATCCGCTTCGGCCTCGGCAAGTCAAACACGACCGAGCATGTCGCCCTGCTCGTCGACGATCTCAAGCGCAACATTCCACGTCTTCGGGAGATCTCCGCCGCGTGAGCACCCCCGAGCCTCCGCGCATCCTTCTGGTCGACCAGTCGAGGGGCTCGCTGCTCTTTCAGGAGTCGATTCTTCGCCGGCGCGAGGCCATGATCGTGACTGCGCTGACCGGCAGCGAGGCGCTGGAGATCGCGCGCACGGACCGGCCGCAGCTCATCATGTTCGCCTTCGATCTCTTCGACATGAACGCGCCCGAGTTTTGCCGCGAGATTCGCGCGGACTCCGCAACGCGCACGATGTCGCTGCTGCTCGTCTGCGAGCGCGATTCGCCCGAGCACGCCGATCTCTGTCTCTCCGCCGGTTGCAACGACGTCATCTACCGGCCGCTGGAGCGAATGGAGCTGGACGGGAAGGTGGCCCGGTTGACCGCCATCCCATCCCGCCGCGAGCTGCGGACGCTGACACGCATCGAAGTCTCGGTCGAGAACAACGGCCGTTTCATCATCGGCCGGAGCATCAACGTCTCTGCCAATGGCATGTTTCTGGAAGTCGACCGCGTATTGCCGTCCGAGGGAAAGATCCGGCTGCATTTCTATCTCCCGGCGGATCCGAAACCGTTGCAACTGGACTGCGAAGTGCTGCGCGCCGAGTTTGCGGGAAGCGCCGCGAAGTACGGTGTTCGCTTCGTCAGCCTCGGTGATGGAGAACGCGAACGGATCGAGCGCTACGTGCGGCGGTTGCGCTCGCGTGAGCTGCTGTGATGATCGACGCACAACAAAAGAGCCTGGACGAAGCGATCGAGCTGACTCGCGAGGAGGAGTATCTTCGCGCGCTCACGATTTTTCTCGACACGTACGGAGCAGAGGACGCGTCGTCGCCATTGATCTTGTCGAAAACCGCGAAGAGCGCGACCGGCCTCTCGTACTTTGGACTCTGCCTGATGCTCGTGCAGAAGAAAACGAAACAGGCCATCGATCTCTGCAAACGCGCCATCGAGCTGGAGTTCTACGACGGCAATCACTACGCGAATCTGGCCCGTGTCTACGTCGCGGCAGGCAATCGTAAGAAGGCTCTCGAGACGGTGCAGCAGGCGATGAAGGATCATCGCGAGGACGCCGCGCTATTGCAGGTGCGGCGCGAGCTGGGCATCCGTTCCGTACCTCCCGTGCCGTTTCTCGACCGCTCGAACCCGATCAACGTGACGCTGGGCCAATCGCGGCACGCGAAGAAGGTTGCGCAGCGCGAAGGAAAGAAGAAGTGATGCTGCGACGTGCGGTGCCGGCGCGCTCCAGGTAAATGGCTGTCTCCGTCATCATCCCGACGTTGAACGAGGAAGAGCGGATCGGCGCGACAATCGAGTCAGCGTTTGCTGCTGGAGCAGCCGAGGTGATCGTTGTTGATGGCGGAAGCATCGATCGCACCGCGCGCTTCGCCAAGAGTGCCGATGCCAGATTGCTTCTCTGCGAGCCGATGCGTGCGCGCCAGTTGAATCTGGGCGCAAACGCAGCGGTGAACGGCGTGCTGATTTTCCTGCACGCCGATACGCATCTCCCGCCCGGCGCCGCGCGCGCGGCCGAGGACGCGCTCGCAGGCGGCGCAGACTTTGGCGGGTTTCGCATCGCCTTCGCGGAGCCGGCGCGCAAACTCCGCGCCGCCGCCACGCTCATCAACTTGCGGACTTCGATCACGCGCTGTCCGTGGGGAGATCAGGCCCAGTTCATTCGCCGCGAGCGTTTCCTGCAAATGGGCGGCTTCCGCGAGATTCCGCTGATGGAGGACTACGATCTCGCCATCCGCTCCAAACGGAGCGGACGTTCGATTCTCCTCCCGCTGATGGTGACGACGTCAGGCCGGCGGTTTTTGCGAAAGGGTGTGCTGCGTACGGCCATGATCAACTGGCGGACGGTGATGCGCTTCCGGCGCGGGGCCGACGTCGCCGAACTGGCGCGGAGCTACCGCCGATGAACGCCTACATCCTCATCGGCGGCGAGTCGCGAAGGATGGGCCGCTCGAAGACGGAGCTCTTCTTCGACCGTGTCGCTGCTGCCGCAGCCGAGGTCTTCGACGACGTTGTCGCGGTCCAGCGGCACGGCGGACCGGCTGCGCCGCTGACGACGATCTACGAGAGTCCTCACGACGACCAGGCACCGGTGTTCGGCGTCGCCTGCGCGCTCGCAGATACGAGCGAGCGCTGTTTCGTCCTCGCCGTCGACTACCCCCTGATCACGACTGCAATCCTGCGCTTTCTTCGCGGCCGCTTCGAGCGGAGCAACGCGCTCCTGCTCGCGCCGGTCTGGAGCAGCAAAACGCAGATGCTCTGCGCCGGCTACGATCCCGCGCTCTTGCCTCGTCTGCAGGAACGGATCGCGGCGAAGCGGTACGATCTTCGCGGAGTCGCGGCAGTTGGCGAGGCGGAGATTCTGGCCGAGGACGATCTGCGCGCGCAGTTCGCGGGCGAGCCGTTGATGAATGTGAACACTCTGGCAGAATGGACGTCGCTCCTCGGCTCTGGGTAAGAAAACCCTTGTCACGCGGAGGCGCGGAGGAGCGGAGAACAGACGCATGAGCAAGAACTTTTCGCATCTCGACGAAACGGGCGGCATCTCGATGGTCGATGTCGCCTCGAAGCGCAACACCATGCGCGAGGCGGTTGCCGTGGCGACGGTGCGCATGTCGCCGGAGTCGCTGGAGAAGCTCGTCGCCCAGGCCCTGCCCAAAGGCGATGTTCTGACGACTGCCAAAGTGGCGGGCGTTCTGGCCGCGAAACAGACGCCGAATCTCATCCCGCTCGCGCATCCGCTTGCCATCACGTCGATCGACATCACCTTCGACCTCGATCCGGCCGCCGGAACCATCGAAGTCCACTCCATCGTTCGCTGCGAGGGGAAGACCGGCGTGGAGATGGAAGCGATGACCGCATGCGCCGTCGCCGCGCTGACGATTTACGACATGTGCAAGAGCGCGGAGAAAGGCATCACGATTGAATCGCTCCAGCTCATGCGCAAGTCAGGCGGCAAGAGCGGGACGTGGGAGCGGTCATGAGCCGGCGGATCGCGTTTGCGCTGATTGCTGTTTGCGCGCTTTCGGTCGCCGCGCAAGTCCGTGAAAACGTCACGGTCGAAGTCGTAGAAGTGCCCGTGTACATCACCTCGGGCAACAATCAGCCCGTCGAGGGCCTGACGCGCGACGCGTTCGAGCTGTTCGTCGACGGGCGTCCGCAACCGATCGAGTACTTCGACGCCATCGACTTCGCGAAAGTTCCCGCGCCAGACGCGCAGACAGCGGTCGAGCGGCCGCGCCGCGAACGCCGTCTGTACCTCCTCTTGTTCGATTTGAGTTTCGCCACGCCGGCCCGAATCAAGAAGGCGCAGACCGCTGCGGAGCAGGCCGTTGCGCGCTCGAATCCAGCCACCGACTTCTTCGGCGTTGCCACGTATTCGTCTAACCGCGGTGTGCAGTTTGTCTCCTCCTTTCTCTCTGACCGGGTGGCGATCACGCGCGCGATCTACACGCTTCGCGCAAGCTCAGCCCAGGATCCCCTCGGCGTCGCGCTCTCCAGCCCCGAGCGCGCGCAATGGTTGACGGCGACGGAGCTGGGCGGTTCCGCGGAAGGAATCTCCCCCTTACTCGGAGACCAGGTCACGGAAATACTTACCGGCGGTCAGGCCAACCAGGACATGCAGAAGATGCAGGGGAATCGCCTGATCGAGTATCAAGTCGACGCCCTCGGCGACGTGGCCGCGCGCCTCAGCGCACTGGAAGGGCAGAAGCACGTCCTCATTTTCACCGAGGGCTTCGATTCGACGCGGATCACCGACATCAAAGCGAACGGCAGGCCGCCGAACCTCGATGCGCACCTGCTCGACGTCGTCAAACAGATGCACGAAACGTTTGTCTCCGCCGGCGTCACACTGGACAGCGTCGACATCCAGGGCCTTCGCCACACGCTCTCCGATCTCGACAACGACGCGCTGTACTTGCTTTCGCGCGGCACCGGCGGACGCGTGATCGTCAATCGCAACGACCTCGGCGATGCCGTCGACACGATCATGCGGGCCGAGCGCACCGTCTACGTCCTCGGCTTCAGCAGCGCGGGCCGGAAGCACGGCAAGATCACCGTTCGCGTGAATGGTCTGCCGCACGGTTCCGAGGTGTCGTACCGCGAAGGATTCGGCTACGTTCCGCCCGGCAAGAACGTAGACGCCCTGCAACTCGCCGACATCCTGCTCAACGATGTACCGCAGTCCGGTGCCACGCTCGATGCCGGAGTCACCTCAGCCGACGGCACGTCGGTCCTTGCCGTGGCTTTCAACCGCGCGGAGGTCGTGCCCCAACTTCCCAATGCATCGCCGGGCATCGAGTTGCTCATCTACATCCTCGACGAGCACGGTTCCACGGTCGGATTCAAGTCAAAACGTGTCAGTCTCACCGGCCCGGCCCGCGTCCCAACCGGCTACCTCACCCTGCGCGAGCCGTTCGAGCTCCCGCAAGGAAAATACACCGCCAAAGTCCTCTTCCGAATCATGGGCACCCGCGTACTCGGTTACGTCCGCCGCGATTTTGTAGTGGAGTAGGTTTTGGAGTGCAGGCGTCTCGCCTGCGGGCGCTTGGGCGTCCTCGCCCGAGCGCTTTTGGCGGGCGGTTCGAAAGTCCTGGTTCATTTCTAGCGAGCCAACGAGCCACACCATCGGGCGAGACGCCCTCTGGCCGCGGGCGAGACGCCCGCACTCCTCTTGGGTCTACCTTTTCTTCTGTTGCAGCCACGCCGGCAACGTTGACGTGTTCTCGCCGTCGTTCCCGTTCTCCGCTTGCTTGTCCGCCGTGACGAGCTGTTTGCGGATCGTGCCTAGGATGCGCTGATCGGCATTCGTGGCCAGATCGACGAGATGCTGGCGCTCGCGAAAACCATTGAAGGCGACGACGAAGCGATCGATGCGGAACGCAACCACTCGCCCGAGGAACCGATCCTCCGCGGTGAAGTTGTCTTCGCCGAGGTTGGGGATCGGATCGAGCAGCTTGCCGTTGTGAAGGTAGAGACCTTTGTATTGATCGAGGATGTTCGCCGCTGCCTGACGGCTGCTGGCCGGAATCACGATGCCTTCGATGATGTCGTTTCCGACGTTGTATGTGGCCTGAAACGAATTGCCGAGGAACGTCTGGCCGAACGCGGCGTCGGCGGAGTAACGCTCGCTTCCCGGCACACGTTCCGTCTCCGGCAGGAACGCGAAGACTGCAGGCTTGTTCGGTGCGGGCGGCATGCGGTCGGCGACGAATGTGGCGAGTTGCAGGAGCGCGTTGCCCGGTCCGCCGCCGGTGAGGCGAACGTAGTACGGCCCGCGCCAGATGTGAATGGAGTGCGCCTTGGCGAAGGACTCGTTGGGGATCTGGAGGAACTGGTGATTGCCGCTCTTCGCCATCGAATACGCGCCGAAGGCTTTGACGAAATCTGGGAAACGGAAGATCTCGACGGTCGCGAAGCCGTCGCCTGTCAGCGTGGTGTACTTGCCGATGGTGAGGTCGAGCGTTTCGTAGCGGGCGAATTGCGGCGCGTCGATCGATCCGAGGTACGCGTCCAGATGATCGCTGGGAACGACGATCGGATTCTCGTCGAGCTGCCAGATCTTCGCTTCCTGCTGCCGCGGGATGAACTGCAGGCTCGGCGAGTCGACCGTGGCGAAGTTGACTTCGTTCCGCGGCGCTGGCGCGATCCGCACCGGTGCGGGCGGACGCGCGTCACATGCTGCAAGAACACACGCGGTCAGGAGCGCACAAGCGATTCGAGAAATGCGACTGTCACGCGCACGCCCGCCCCCGTCGCTCCGCGCGCCTCGCGCGACGTTTCGTGCTCCGCGTACGCCGTGCCGGCGATGTCGAGATGCGCCCACGATGGACAATTGACAAACTCCTTCAGAAATACTGCCGCCGTCGTCGCACCACCCCACCGTCCGCCCGAGTTCTTCATGTCCGCCCACTCGCTGCGGATCAGTTCCTTGTAGTCGTCCCACTCGGGTAATCTCCAGAGGCGCTCACCGACGCGCTCCCCACACTCAATCAACTTCTGAGCCAGTTCGTCGTTGTTCGAGAAAAGTCCGGCCGCCTCGCTGGCCAGCGCGACCACGCACGCGCCCGTGAGCGTGGCGTAATCGATGATGTGATCGGGCTTCAATTCCGACGCGTAGTGCAGCGCGTCGCTCAGGATCACCCGTCCTTCAGCGTCCGTATTCACGATCTCGATGGTCTTGCCGCTCATCGTCGTGATGATGTCGCCCGGTTTGTAGGCGCTGCCGCTGGGAAGATTGTCCGTCGAGGCGATGATGCCGGTGACGCGGACCGGCAGCGCCAGCATGGCCGCCGCCTGGATCGTGCCGATGACCGCCGCGGCACCGCACATGTCGAATTTCATCTCCTCCATCTTGTCGGACGGTTTGATGGAGATGCCGCCGGAGTCGAAGGTGATGCCTTTGCCGACAAGGGCGACGTGCTTCGTGGCCTTCCGCGGCGCGTACTCGAGCACGATGAAGCGAGGCTCTTCCGCCGAGCCCTTGTTGACCGCCAGGAGGCCGCCCATCTTCATCTTCTCGATCTCGCGCTTGCCGTAGACCGTGCACTTGATGCCGATCTCTTTCGCGACCTCTTCGGCGCGATGGCCGATGAAGGTGGCGGTGACGAGGTTGCCGGGTGCGTTGCCGAGGTCGCGAACGGTGCGGATGCCGGCAGCGACGGCCTTCGCTTCGAGGTCGAGCTGTTTTGCCCGCTTCGCATCCACCCCCTCGGGCGGCACGAACTGCGCGCTGATCGGCAGCGACTTGTCCTCTTTCTTCGTGATGTAGGTGTCGTACTTGTAGTCGCTGCCCGAGAGCGCCGAGGCGGCAATGCGTGTCGTCGCATCCGCATCGAGCTTCGCCACGGAGTAGGGAAGGACGACGATGATGTTCCGGTCGCGCTGCTTCTTCGCCATCTTCGCCACGCTGTAGAGCGCCGTGCGAAGAATGCGGATGGTGAGCGCCTCCTGCTTGCCGATGCCGAGCAGCGTGATCTTCTTCGGTTCGCCGGCAACGGTGGTGAGCGACTCCTCCGCCTTCCCGGTGAATCCCGCATCCGCAATCGCTTTCATCGCCTGCGCGGCAACGGTAACGTCGGGCTTGCTGTTTTCTGCAATCAATACAAAGAGGTGGTCAGCCTTGGCGACCTTCGGTTCGCGTGTGATGGTGACGTCCATATGTGGGCGGATTGTATCTGAGGAATCACAGCTCGAATGGAGAGGAAGGTGGCGTCAACTCTCGGCGGCGCTGCCGGCCGGTTGAGAGCTCGTCCAGCCACTGCAGGTATTTCTCGAAGTCGAGAGACCTGCCCCTTCGCGCACGAGCAAGCGCATCGATATCCGCGGCCGTGAGCGGTAGGTCGCGCTCCAGATCGAAGACGTCAGTCTTTTCTAGTGTGGTCGATCGCATCGAAGATCTTCAACAACCCGAGACGCTCAAAGTAATTCCGAATCTTTTCGCGGTCGATGCCGGGGAGGGTCAACAAGTACTCGATGTCGGCTGCGTCTCCATAACTCCGAGCGGGATTGTTCTTGATTGCCGCGCCTTTCATCATCGCGATGTGTTCGGCGCTGATCACGGGCGCAGCCACTGTCCCAACAACGACACGCTTCGTCGCCGCGGCGAACATCTCTTCGGCAGTCGAACCATGGACATAAAGCAGGTCAACGTGACCGAAGTCTTCGGAGGGATGGTCATGATTCGAAAAACCTTGCGACGCGTATCTCGTTTCATAGCCGAGAGACTCAGCGAAGGCAATCGCCTTGTCCCGTTCGGACCCGGGGACTACGAAGTCGATATCGCCCGTGGCGCGCTGATATCCCCACGCTCCTACGCCCAGACCGCCAGCGATCGCCCAAGGGATTCGCTCGCGCTCGAAGAACTCAGCGAACGTCGTCAGTACCTCGCTGAACCGCATGCTTAAGAGGATACCTCGGCATGCCCATACAATTGGCCGGACTCATGCACGAGCGAGGTAACTGAATGCCGTTTCGAATTCTGGTCATCGACGATGAGACTGCCATCCGCGAAGCGATCCGGATGACGCTGGAGTACGAGGGCTATCGCATCGACGAGGCACGGTCGGGGCAGGATGGCATCGACAAAGCCACGCGCACCGCCGCGCCCTACGACGCCATCCTCCTCGACATCAAGATGCCGATTCTCGACGGCATCGAAGTCCTCGAGAATCTGAAAGAGCAGAAAGTGCCGTCGCCTGTGATCATGGTGTCCGGACATGGGGACATCTCCACCGCCGTCGAGTGCACGAAGCGCGGCGCGTTCGATTTTCTCGAGAAGCCGCTCAATCGCGACAAGCTGCTCCTCTCCGTTCGCAACGCCGTCCGCCAGCAGAAGCTCGAGGAGGAGGTCGGGGAACTGCGCGAGCGCGAGGCCCGCGACTATCAACTCGTCGGCGATTCGTCGTCGATGGTGAATCTCAAGACCCAGATCGAGCTGGCCGCGCCGACGAAGGCGACCGTGCTGATTCAGGGGGAGTCGGGCACGGGGAAAGAGCTCGTGGCCCGCGAGATCCATCGCCGGTCAGACAGAAAGGCGATGCCGTTCATCCAGGTCAACTGCGCGGCGATCCCCGAGGAGCTGATCGAGTCGGAGCTGTTCGGACATGAGAAGGGCTCGTTCACCGGCGCCGTTCGCAAACAGACGGGCAAGTTCGTCGCGGCCGACGGCGGCACCATCTTCCTCGACGAGATCGGCGACATGTCGCTGCGCACGCAGGCCAAGGTGTTGCGCGTGCTGCAGGAAGGGGAGGTCGAGCCCGTCGGATCGGCCACGGTGATCAAAGTCGACGTCCGCGTCATCGCTGCCACGAACAAGGATCTGACCGACGAGATCAAGAGCGGCCGCTTCCGCGAGGATCTCTTCTATCGATTGAATGTCATCCCCGTCCGCACGCCGCCGCTGCGCGAGCGCAAAGACGACATCCCGCTCCTGGCCCAGCATTTCGCCACGATGTTCTCGGAGCAGTACAACCGTCCCGCGAAGAAGTTCACGCCATCTGCGGCGAAGGCGATGCAGGACGCCGCCTGGCGCGGCAACGTCCGCGAGTTGCGCAACATGATCGAGCGCCTCGTGATCATGACCCCCGCCGACACGATCGACATCACCGACCTCCCCGCCGAGTTCTTCCGCGCTGCCGGCGACATCATCACCACCGCCATGCGCCTCGACAAGCTCCAGGATTTCAAAGACGAAGCCGAAAAAGCCTTCATCCTCGCCAAGCTCCGCGAAAACGGCTGGAACGTCTCGAAGACCGCCGAAGCCATCGACACCCCGAGATCGAACCTCTACAAGAAAATCGAGCAATACAACATCAAGCGAGAAGGCGGCGGCGTCATGACCGCGCCGGACGACATGAAGGGCGAAGGGTGACAGTGAGAAATCTCGCTGCTCACAAATCTCGCGCTACCCCCCAATCGAGCCCCTTCTCCCCATCGCTTTTGATGGGGAGAAGGTGGCCGAAGGCCGGATGAGGGGCCGTCCATAGTACGAACAGTGAAATGGGAAGCATCAAAAACCGAACTTCCATCGGCATTTTCGACTCCGGCGTGGGCGGCCTCACCGTCTTCCGCGAGATCGCCCGCGCCCTCCCGCACCACTCCCTCATCTACCTCGGCGATTCCGCGCGCGTCCCCTACGGAACGAAATCCGCCGAGACCGTGACGCGCTATTCGCTCCAGGCCGCCGCGCATCTCATCGACCGCGGCATCGGCATGCTCGTCGTCGCCTGCAACACCGCTACCGCCGCCGCGCTCCCGGCGTTGCAGGCCTCGCTGACGATCCCGGTCATCGGCGTCGTCGAGCCCGGCGCCCGCGCCGCGGTCGCACGTACCCGAGGCCGCGTCGGCGTCATCGCCACCGAGGGGACGGTGAGGTCGCAGGCATACACGAAAGCGATCCGCCTGATCGACCCGAAGATCGAAGTGATCGAATCCGCCGCCCCACTCTTCGTCTCGTTAGCCGAGGAGGGATGGGCCAACACGCACGTGGCAAGAGAAGTGGCCGAGATCTACCTCGAGCCCCTCCTCGACGCCAACATCGACACCCTCGTCCTCGGCTGCACGCACTACCCCATCCTGAGAGGCACGATCGAACAGGTAACCGGCGACAAAATCGCCATCGTCGACAGCGCCGAAACGACGGCGTCATTCGTAAAGAATGCGGTCCGCAACAAACCGTCCGGTACCCCCAAACACACCTTCCTGGTCACCGACGCCGAGGAACGCTTCCGAAGAATCGCCAGCGATTTCCTGGAGAGGGAGATCGAGCACTTGGAGCTGGTCACCCTCTAGTTTCGCGCGAAGCGCTTTGGAGTGCGGCGACGCCAGTCGCCGCTTTCAAATGCGAGATCTAAAACGCGAGCACACCGTTTCAGCCTTGTTCCCGGAGACCCGAATCAAGAATTCAAAGTTTGGTCGCCGAGCACGTGATTCAAAGCGGTAGCTGGCGCTACCGCACTCCAAAGCGCTTCGCGCGAAATGGCCTGGCGCCTTAGCACTTGGGATGGTGGCCCCGTAGGGGGCCATTCTGCTACTTGCCCGAGTCGTCGTTTTCGCTGCTCGGCAAGCCCGTAATCGACTTCGTCACTGATTCCTCCATGTATTGACTTCCACCGTGACCAAGAACGCCGAGTCGACGGCGCGCAGCATCGAGCCCATCTCGTACACGCCGACGAATGATGTTCTCTGGCAAATCACGCGATTCCTTGCGGATTTGTTCGGCCTTAGCAAGAAGATCGACAGGGAGGAACTCGCCGATGCCTTCTGTAATTAGCGGAAGCATACTTTCCACATCTTTTGGCACGGCGGCACGCAACGGGCCTAGTGCGAGATAATTCACGAGGAAATCCGGACTTAGAGTCGGCGCGTCAGGTATCTTCCCTTGAATTTGTCCGCGAAGAGACGAATGAACTGTAAACGCGGCGCGATCCAGCGTCAGCCACCAAGCCTTGTGTCCGAGCGCGTTTACGTCTTCCTTTCGCCTCTTCCAGATAACACCAACGTAGTTCTCAACGTCGTGTTGTACGAGGCGACTCAACGTCATGGGGTCTAGCTCTGTCGTGGTGTATCGCTGCCGGCGACGCGAGTCGTGTATGGCGGCGAAGATCTCATGAACCATTACTCGGAGGTCTTGCGGCGCGGCCGCGGCCTCGTCCTCAAGAGATCCAACCTCGACCGAGAGAGTGTCGAGCAAATATTCGGCGATGTCATCCTCCGGGCGTGCCGAGCCTCGAAACATCTCCAGCCAGGATGCAAAACGGTCGAGTGAACGACCGCTGAGGACGTACATTTGATAGAGGAAAGGTAGTCTACCCTCCCAGCGTCCTTGGGCGAAGGTGGAGGCGCAGGCAAGTGATTGATTCATGTGCCGTTCCACCTCTTGGAGAACGCCACGTGTGATGCGAACCTGCATTCCAGCGGCTACGGCCGCCCGGATCATCGCCGAAAATCGCCGCGATGGTTCATCGTCCGCGAGTATCTCCGCGAAAAGAGGCAAGACAATGCTGGTGTCCAACCAAATCTCGCCGTGCGAAAACATTTTCGTAACAGCGGACTGAACGTCGGGTGTTTCGCGGAGGAACGCGAGAAGCGTGTATGAATCCGCGACCGACCGCAAGTACGCCTGGATCGCGGCGCCGGGTCTTTCCAATATGTCGGTAACAATCGACGCCGTTTCATCGATTCGCGGCGGATCCACAGGGTGTTCCGCATAATCCTTAATCACAACGTCTCGGACTTCGACAGGAGCCGGAATAGGGACCGTTCCTGCGGCGACGTTGGAAGCGAAGTCTTCACCTCTACTCATCAGATAGCGTTCAGCAATGCGTCTGAGTCGTAAAACTTCGATCTCAACCTGCCTATCGGTAAGATCTGGTGTAACTGCTAGGAGCAATGCCCGCACTTCCACTGTAAGCTGAATGTCACGGATCTCTCGTGCGGCCAAACGGTCGCGGAGTCTGCTCCTCTCCTCGTATGTCAGGCAGAATTCGTCGCTCACTTGATAATGGCGAACAGAACGTTTGGCCATTCTCGCAAGTGCCGATACGGCGTACTGATCAACAATTTTAGGGTCATGCGTCGGCAATACACGACGTACGCCTTCGAGAATGGCTTCACGGCCCATCCGATTCTTAGGGTCGGTTTGACGTAGAACCGATCTTAGAACACCTTCAAAAGAGAGTTTCGTCAAGCCCTTTTCGCGGGTGTCATCTTCCCATTGAAGTCCGAGATAGACGAGTGCAGCCCTCGATTCAAGCGTCGTCAGCGCGACGCCCTTCGATTCAATAATTTCCCGGCTGGCAAGGAGTGGATCAACGATTGCTTCCGCCAGCCGTTCGGCGGCCTTTTCTTGTTGCGGTGATTTGTCCTGCCTATCGAGGAACCATGCGCGATCTCGGATGTCCAGGAAGAGGGAGAAGTCCCGCTGAAGATCACGTTTCAGATCATCGGCGCGAGCACCGATAACCTGATTTGTAACGTAAACAAGAACTGTTGTCTGCGGAAAAGTGTCACGTAGGCGACGGGCGGTCTCGCGAACTTTTGTTGACCAGTCTTGGCGAACTGAGGATTGGATCGCAACGGAATCGAGTCCCGCCGGTGCAAAAAGTGTCGCGTCCCGGCCCGCGTCGCCCTCGGGAACCGACAAAGTACGCAGATTCGGGAAGTCAGCAGCCAGGAAGCTCGAGGCCAATTCTTCGAACAGAGTCCAATGGCTTCCGTCAAGTCGATCCAGGGCAAGGTCAAACCTCTCTCTCGTGGGCATCTGTCAAATATATCCCTTGACGCCTGATTCGGCGACGGTGTGTGTCACGCACGACCTCGTCGATCTGTGGGGCCGACTCGTCCTTGAGGGTGACTCGAACACTTATGAGTAACGAAGAAGATGGCACGACGGCTAACACTCAGTGCCGAAAATGCCGCTCCCCCGTAAACACCATCGCGATACCTCGCTCATTCGCCGCTGCGATCACCTCGGCGTCGCGGACGGAGCCGCCGGGTTGGATGATGGCGCGGATGTTGGCGTCGGCCAGGAGGTCGAGGCCGTCGCGGAAGGGGAAGAAGGCGTCGCTGGCGGCGACGGTTCCGGCGATGGGGAGGATCGATTTCATGATCGCTACTTTGGCGGCGTCGACGCGGCTCATCTGGCCGGCGCCGATGCCTACGGTCTGCGATTGGTTCGTCAGGACGATCGCGTTTGATTTGACGTGGGCGCAGACGATCCAGGCGAATTCGAGGCCGTCCATTTCTTCGGGCGTGGGGTGGCGCTCGGTGACGACTTTCCATTCAACGCGTGAGCCGATCCGGTCCCTGCTTTGCGCGAGGATTCCTCCCGCCGCGCTGCGGTAGTCGGTGTCGTTCGTCAAGGGCTGGGCAACGATCAGGCGGAGGTTTTTCTTCTTCGCCAGAATCTCGCGGGCTTGGTCGCTGAAGGATGGGGCGACGATCACTTCGAGGAACATCGATTCGACGACGGCTGCGGCGCCGGCGTCGAATTCGCGGTTGGCGCCGATGATGCCGCCGAAGGCGGAGACGGGGTCGGATTCGATCGCGGCTTTCAATGCATCGACGAGTGAGTCGCGTCTTGCCACGCCGCAAGGGTTTGTGTGTTTGATGATTGCGGCGGCGGGCTCATGGAACGCTTGCGCGAGGCGCATGGCGGAGTCGAGGTCAAGGAGGTTGTTGTAGGAGAGCTCTTTGCCCTGGATCTGTTCGAAGGGCGTTGTGCCTTGCGGGACATAGAAGGCAGCGGTCTGCTGGGGGTTTTCGCCGTAGCGCAGGTCCTGGAACTTTGTCAGGTTCAGTGTGAGAGTGTTGGATGTTGAAGATAGGAACTTGGCGATCATTGCGTCGTACGCGGCGGTCTTGCGGAAGACTTCGATCGCGCAGCGCAGGCGGAACGGCTCGCTGATCTCGCCCTTTTCGAATTCGCGGATGAAGTCTGCGTAGAGCGATGGATCGCAAAGCGGGAGGACGTGTTTGTGGTTCTTTGCCGCTGCTCGCAGCATCGACGGACCGCCGATGTCGATCTGTTCGATTGCCTCAGCGATCGTCACGCCTTCTTTGGCAATCGTCGATTCGAAGGGATAGAGGTTGACGACGACGAGATCGATCGCGGGGATGCCGAGGCGGTTGACGTCGTCGCGATGCCCAGCGTTGTCGCGGTCGTGGAGGATGGCGCCGAATACCTTCGGCGTCAGCGTCTTGACGCGGCCGCCGAGGATTTCGGGGGCGCCGGACCATTGTGCGATGGAGGTGACATCGATGCCATTGTCGGCGAGGTGTTTGGCTGTGCCGCCGGTGGAAAGGATCTCGACGTCCTTTGCGCGAAGCGCGCGCGCCAGCTCGACGATGCCGCTCTTATCCGAGACGGAGAGTATCGCCCGCGCCATGCTTTCAATGCGCATTGAAGCCACCGCGCATGGGCCGGACGCTGCCGCCGGCTGATTTCCAGATGTAGTAGAAGAGATTGACGGTGTCGGTGATGGCGTGGGAGTAGCAGACCGAGGCGACGCCGAAGGCTGTGGAGCGGTCGTCGAACGTTGATCCATCGCCGTTCTTGTACTCCTCGGTCATCAGTGGTCCGAGGTTCGTCGTGCGTGTGAAGACCTTGTCGAGATAGTGATTGAGCGTGAAGTTCGAGTCGACGCCGTAGAAAACCGGCGAGAAGCGCGCCAGGCGACGCTCGAAGTACTGCTCGAAGTCGGCGTGCGCGGCGGCATCGTCGTCGCCGATGTGGAAGGGATTGTTGGCGTCGCCGACGAGGTGCGAGAGGTTGCCGAGCTGTGCGACGACGGCGCTCATCGGCTGGTTGGTGCGGATCATCTGCACGATTCCTCGGGTCTGCGCTTCGATGCGCTCCCGCAGACGGCGGCGATGGATGTCGGTCCCTTCGCTGGAGAGCGCGTCGTCGACGCCGTGGAGGTATTCGTCGTGGTACTTGTCGAGGAGCAGGCGCAGATCGGGCGGCGCCAGGGCCGCGCTTTTTTCGGCGATGCGAAGATCGGCGGCGCGCGTCCAGGCCATTGACGGTAGCGCGATCGAGAGGAAGAGGAGCGCGGCGGCGAGGCGTTTCATGGGCGGACGCGATGGTACAACACGCCGCTTTTACCGAACATGTAGCGCTGCTGACGGCATGCGCAGCCTGCCCGAACGTCTTCGGCCGGCCGGTGGTCGGGGCAGTGGCGGGGGCGCGCGTGATGCTGGTCGGTCAGGCGCCGGGGCCGCATGAGGTAGATGCGCGACGGCCCTTCGCCTACACGGCGGGCAAGCGGCTGTTTGTGTGGATGGCCGGTATCGGCGTGGATGAGGAGACGTTTCGCGAGCGCGTTCACATCGCGGCGGTGATCCGCTGTTTTCCGGGGAAGGATGCGAAGAGCGGCGGGGATCGCGTACCGGACGCCGAGGAGATTGCGCGATGCGGCGCGCATCTCGATCGCGAGATTTCGATTTTGAAGCCGCGGCTGGTGATCGCGGTGGGGACGCTGGCGTCGCAGCAGATGATCGGGATCGCGCAGCTCAAGGATGCGGTTGGCTTGCTTCATCGCGCTCGTCGCGCGGGGCGAGTCTTTGATGTGGTCGTGTTGCCGCATCCATCGGGACGGTCGACCTGGTTGAACAAGCCGGAGAATCTGGCGTTGTTGAAGGAGTCGCTGCGGTTGATTGCGGGGCATGCGGCCTTTGCAAAGTCGTTTCGGGATGCTCGTGATTGAAATCCCGGATCGATTGCTTCGGCAAGCACATCCTTGTTAAAGCGAGCCACGACCCTGGCAAGGTGAGGAACGATCTCGATAAGAGAGACCAGAATCTGGTCAACATCAACCAGATTCTGGTCATCAACATCCAGATTCTGGTTGATAACAGCCAGATTCTGGTCATCAACAGCCAGATTCTGGTTGATAACAACCAGATTCTGGTCATCAACAGCCAAGTTCTGGTTGATAACAGCCAGATTCTGGTTGATGACGTCCAGATTCTGGACGACGTTACCCTAAAGCCGATCCGCAGATGTCGCAGATGTCGCAGATGAGGCAGTCTCAAATCTGCGTTTCATCTGCGACATCTGCGGATCAAAGAAGAACTGGCCCTCAATCCCAGTTCAGCACGATATCCGGGAGCTTCGTTTTGCCGCCGTGGCCGTCGATGATCTCTACTTGGACGTCCGTCCAGCGCGGCATGCCTTTCGGACGCTTCGGCAACGTTAGCGTGAATCCGGCGTGGCGCACGCGGGGGTACCAGGGGAATTTCATTTTCACGTCGTAGCGGTCGGTGGGCGTGGCGCGATAGCGGTGCGTGTCGTTGTGCAGCATCACATCGACCTCGGTGATCCCATTCGGCGCGAGGGCCCAGCCGCTGATCGTGAGCGGGCCGGTGACGTTCTGTTCGGCGTGCGGCGTGTCGACGATACCGAAGGTGCGGCCCATGTACGTGGCCTCGCCGCGAAGGGCGCGCTGGAGCTCCTGATCGTCGGTGAAACTGGCGCCGTCTCGTTTGTCGGGCGGACGCAGCTCGTGCCAGTTGGGAACGTTGGCCGTGACTGCGAAGAGGTAGTCGCCTCCTCCTCGGTGATCGAAACGCCGGACGAAGTTGATGCGGCCGAGGGTGAGCTCGCGGCCGAGCCAGGCGTGGGTCGGCTCGGAGGCGCCGCGCAGCCAATCGTCGTGAACGAGGAGGAAGTGGCAGTCGTTGTGCGCGAGCAGCGGGAGCAGATCGTCAGGAATGACTTTCATCGCAGCCATTTCCCTGATCTTCGCGTGCAGCGGCGGCTCGAAGCCGGAGGTTCCGTTCATCAGCGGCTTGTGATGAATCGTCGCGCCGAACTGGTAGAGGTACGGCGCGATCCCCTCGGACACCGGGATCTCCAGCGTGCCGCCGGAAAACTTCGTGTCGTGCATCCAGACGTAGGCGGGATCGGCGGCGTCGAGCGCGTGCTCCCAGCGGAACATCGGCAGGACGTCGTGAATCGACAGCGTGATGAGGAGGGCGGCAACGGCCCAGCGCGCGACCTTCGACCGGCGCGCGTTGATCCACGCTGCCGCGCCGCATGCGCTCGCGCCGGCCAGTCCGACGTAAGCGATGCTGGCCCATCGCGAGGTGATACGAATGCTGCGGAAGGGGAGGAAGTGATCGAAGAGAAATGAGTGCAGGAAAGCGTGAAGCCCGAGCGAGCCGAGGACGCCGAGGATAATCCAGAGGAGCATCACCCAGATCTCGACCGGCATTCGCGAGCGGGCCGCGAGCGTGCGCAGTGATTGCGCGTGTTCCGTCGATCGTGCGTTCGGCAATCGCAGCGAGAGGCGCGCCACGATCGCGATGACGAGGCAGACGATCGGCGTGCCGGCGGAATCGATCGCGATGAGCGTGTGGCCGAGGAATGTCCATTCGTAGTGAAGCGTGGCCGTGCCGATGTACGTCGCCACGGAGAAGACGACGATTGCGGTGTCGAGCAGAAGCAGTAGCCAGCGAGGGACGGGACGCGCATCGAGCGGCACGGGACGTTTGCTCCGATCGAGCAGCAAGGCGCTGGCGGTGAGGATGAGCATCATCAGTCCGGGGAAGAGCGCCTTTTCCGGAAGGACTTTCTCGCGGTCCGAGACGTCACCGTACGCGCGGTTTTTGCTGCTCGAGGAGAGCCAGTCGTTCCAGGTCGCGGAGCCTGCCATCGCTGCGTTGCGGTCGCGGACCATCCCGTACGAGTCGGAGACGCGTTTGTATGGCAGCAGCACCGGCACCATCAGCGCCGCGGCAAGAATCGTCGCCAGCGCAGCGCCCATCAGCGTGCGCCAGCGAAAGCGCACGGAGAGCAACGCGAGCAGGGCCACCGACAGGACGAGCGCGGTCGTGCCGAACAGGAACTGATGAATGTTCGTGAGGCCGTTCATCAGCACGCAGAGTCCGTACAGCACCGCGTTGCGCGCGACCGGACGCCGCCAGTAGTGAATGAGGGCGGCGAGCATCAGCGGCATCCATCCGCCCCATACGAATTGCAGCAACGCGAAGTAGTCGACGCGAAAGCTGACGAAGGCGTAGAGGATGCCGGCCACGAGCCCCGCGGCCGCCGAGCGCGTCAAGGTGCGCCCGAGGACGTAGGCACCGTAGCCGCTGAAGGCGTAGCCGATAAGGAGCGCGACGTTGTAGATCGCAAGCGGCGTGAATCCGAGGAGATAGAACGGAAACGAGACGATGGCGATGCCGAAGAGGTTTTCGCTGTACGCCAGCGGATCTTTGCTGGGATAGAAGATGTTGGCTTTGTAGAGATGCGACGGCGCGCTGGTGATGGCGTGCAGATCCCAGTCGAGGATCCACGTGTTCAGCAACGGATCGCCGAGGTAGGCGACGGCGGTGTCGAGACGCGCTGCGACGGGCCACGTCAGAACGATCGTGAACAGGAGAAAGAACACGAACGCACCGACTTCCTGGAGCACGCGCACTCCCAACGGATGCGCGCTCTCCGCGCGATAGCCGATCTGTTCTGGCGACACCGGACGGGAGAGTAGCGGTGAGGTGGCGGGGGCGCAAGGACTCGTGTGTCGGGAGTCGGGAGTCGGGAGTCGGGAGTCGGAGCCAGCGGTTCTCACGCTTTTCGCGACTCCTGTCAATCGAGCGCCTTCTCCCCCACGGTTTTTTGTGGGGGAGAAGGTGGCGAAGCCGGATGAGGGGGCGTTTGACTGTGCGGAATCGTGAGCACGCGACAAGTGAAGGTTCTCGCAATTTGCGCCCCCCTCATCCGGCTTCGGCACCTTCTCCCCCCGAAAAGCACGGGGGGAGAAGGCGCTCGATTGAAAGGAGTCGCAGAAGAGTGTGAGAAATGGGCGGGGCTAACCTGCATTTCTCACACTTGCAGGGAATTGCTGGCAGGGTGTTCCAATCGAGCGCCTTCTCCCCCACGGTTTTTGTGGGGGAGAAGGGGGCGAAGCCGGATGAGGGGGCGTTTGACTGTCGCGGCAACGTGAGCACGCGACAAGTCAAGGCTCTCGCAATTTGCGCCCCCCCTCATCCGCCTTCGGCACCTTCTCCCCCCGAAAAGCACGGGGGGAGAAGGCGCTCGATTCAAGGGAGTGGCTGACAAATGTAGGAGAGGCCCGCTACCGCGACCTTCACTGCCAGTTCAGCACGATGTCCGGGAACTTGGTTCGTCCGCCGCGGCCGTCGATGACTTCGATCTGGGCGTCGGTCCACTGCGGCACGCCGCGCGGGCGTTTCGGGAACGTGAGTGTGAATCCGCCGTGCTTGTCTTTCGGGTACCAGGGGTACTTCGCCTGCACGTCGTAGCGCACGGTGGGAACCGCGCGATAGCGGTACTTGCCGTTGTGCAGAATCACGTCGACGGCTGCGACGCCGTTTGGCGAGAGGGCCCAGCCGTTGACGACCATCGGTCCTGTGACGGTCGAGTCGTATCGAGGCGAATCGACGACGCCGAATGTGTGATTCATGTACGTCGCCTCGCCTCGCAGCGCGCGCTCCATCTCCAACTCCTCGGTGAAGCCGGCGGCATCGCCACTCTCCGGCGGGCGCAGACCGCGCCAGTTCGGGACGTTCGACGTCACGGCGAAGATGTAGTCGCCGCCGCCGCGATGATCGAATCGTCGCACGAAGCCGATGCGCCCGAGGGCGAGCTCACGCGTGAGCCAGAGGTGTGTCGGCTCCGACGCGCCGCGCAGCCAGTCGTCGTGCACGAGCAGGAAGTGGCAATCGTTGCGCGCGAGCAAGGGCAACAGCTCGTCCGGAATGACCTTCTTGCTGGCCATCCCGGCGATCTTCGCGTGCAGCGGCGGTTCGAAGCCGGAGGTCCCGTTCATCAGCGGCTTGTGATGAATCGTGGCTCCGAATTGATAGAGATACTGCGCGATCCCCTCGGATACCGGCATCTCCAGCGTGCCCCCGGAGAATTTCGTGTCGCGCATCCAGACGTAGGCGGGATCGGTGATCTCGAGCGCGTGCTCCCATCGAATGATCGGCAGCACGTCGTGGATGGCCAGTGCGATGAGGAGCCCAGCGATTGCCCAGCGCGCGATCTTCGTCCGGCGCCTGTCGATCCAAGCCGCGGCGCCGCACGCGCTTGCGCCGGCGAGGCCGACGTAGGCGTCCGTTGCCCAGCGCGCCGGCACGCGCATGCTGCGAAACATCGTCAGGTGATCGTAGAGAAAGGTGTGCACGAAGGTGTGCAGCCCGAGCGAGCCGAGAACGCCGAGGACGATCCAGAGCAGCATCACCCAGATCTCGATCGGCATTCGCGAACGTGCAGCGGCGGTGCGCAGTGATTGCAAAGTTTCGCCCGACAGGCCTTTCGGCAGTTGGAGCGAGAGCCGCACCATGACCATCACGATCAGGATGACCAGTGGCACGTCGGAGGATGCTGGTTTGGATGTGGTGTGGAAGCTGACGATCGTGTGCCCGAGGAGCCGCCATTGGTAGTTGCGAGTGGCCGCGCCGATGTACGTTCCGATGGCCATGGCCACGATGATGGCGTCGAGAAGATGCAGGAGCCATCGCGGGACGGGACGGGCATCGAGCACGACCGGCAGTTTGCGCCGGTCGATCAGCAGCGCGCTGGCAGTGAGGAACAGCATCATCAGCCCAGGAAAGAGCACCGCCTCGGGGCGCACATTCGCCGGATCGGCGATGTCTCCATACGCGCGGTTCCGGACGTTCGCGGAGAGCCAGTCGGTCCAGATCGCGGAGCCCCACATCGCGGTGTTGCGGTCGCGAACCATTCCGTAGAGCTCGGAGACTTCCTTGTACGGCAGGAGCACGGGAACCATCAGCGCCGCGGCGAGGACCGTCGCCAGCGCCGCGCCGATCAGCGTGCGCCACTTGAACCGCGTCGTCAGCAGTGCGAGTAGCACAATCGATAGGACGATCGCCGTGGTGCCGAAGAGAAACTGATGAATGTTCGTCAGGCCGTTCATCAGCACGCAGAGTCCGAAGAGGATGGCGTTGCGCGTCGTCGGCCGCCGCCAGTAGTGCAGCAACGCGGCGAGCATCATCGGCATCCATCCGCCCCAGACGAATTGCAAGTGCGCGAGATGGTCGGTGCGGAAGTTGACGAACGAATAGAGGATGCCGGCGACGAGGCCGGCGGGCACGGAACGCGTCAGCACACGCCCGAGCACGTACGCGCCGTAACCGCAGAAGGCGAAGCCGAGGAGGATGGCGATGTTGTAGACGGCGAGAGGTGTGAAGCCGAGGAGGTAGAAGGGCAACGCGACGATGGCGATGCCGAAGAGGTTCTCGCTGTACGCCAGCGGGTATTTGCTGGGATAGAAGATGTTGGCGTCGTAGATGTGCGTGGGCGCGTTGGTGATGCTGTAAAGATCCCAATCGAGGATCCAGGTGTTGAGAAGCGGATCACCGAGGTCGGGGACGGCGGTGTTGAGATGACTGGCAACGGGCCAGATCAGAATGATGGTGAAAAGAAGGAAGAAGGCGAACGCGCCCACCTCGCGAAGCAGGCGCATCCAGAACGGGTGGACGTCGTCCGCGCGATAGCCGAAAGGCTCGGATGTCATCGAGAGGGAGAGTAGCAGACGTTGCGTGGAGGGATTGAAAGTCGCCACCGAGCCGGTGGCGGTACAGCCGTCGAGCCGACGGCGCTACGCCTGCCCATGCCACGAGCGAGCGACGTGCGCGTGTGTAGCGCCGCCGGCCTCGGCGGCTGTATCGCCGGCGGCCCGCCGGCAGTTCCGAACGTTTGATATCTTCGCGCCCATGATCAACAAAGTGGTCGCATCCGCAGATGAAGCGGTCCGCGACGTCGCTGATGGGGCGACGCTCGTCGTTGGCGGCTTCGGACTCTGCGGCATCCCGGAGAATCTGATCAACGCTCTCGTCAAGCGCGGGGTCAAGGGCCTCACCTGCGTCTCCAACAATGCCGGCGTCGACGACTGGGGCCTCGGCCTCCTTCTTCAGACACGCCAGATCCGCAAGATGGTCTCTTCGTACGTCGGTGAGAACGCGGAGTTCGAGCGCCAGTTCCTCGCCGGCGAGCTGGAAGTGGAGTTCGTGCCGCAGGGAACTCTGGCCGAACGGATGCGTGCAGGCGGCGCCGGCATTCCCGCCTTCTTCACGCCGGCCGGCTACGGCACGATCGTGGCCGAGGGGAAGGAGACGCGCGAGTTCGACGGACGGATGTACGTGATGGAGCGCGGCATCGTCGGCGATTTTTCGCTCGTCGCCGCGCAGAAAGCGGACCGGCTGGGCAATCTTCAGTATCGCAAGACCGCGCGCAACTTCAATCCGATGGCGGCGACGGCGGGGAAGATTTGTATCGCCGAGGTGGAGGAGTTAGTCGAGCCGGGCGAGATCGATCCTGATTGCGTCCACACGCCCGGCATCTTCGTGCACCGCATCGTCGTAGCGAAGCGTGTCAAGCGCATCGAACAGCGCACTGTGCGGAAGGGGTAGCCGATGCCATTAACAAGAGACCAGATCGTTCGCCGCGCGGCCGAAGAGCTGCGCGACGGTTTCTACGTCAACCTCGGCATTGGGATGCCGACGTTGGTAGCTAACAACATCCCCCAAGGCATGGACGTCATCCTCCAATCCGAGAACGGAATCCTCGGCCTCGGGCCGTTCCCCGCCGACGCCGACGTTGATCCCGATCTCATCAACGCCGGTAAACAGACAGTCACCGTGCTTCCCGGCGCATCCTTCTTCTCCAGCGCCGATTCCTTCGGCATGATTCGCGGCGGCAAGGTAGATCTCTCCATCCTCGGCGCGATGCAGGTTTCCGCGCAGGGCGATATCGCCAACTGGATGGTGCCCGGCTCGATGGTGAAGGGGATGGGCGGCGCGATGGACCTCGTCGCCAGCGCCAAGCGGCTCATCGTGACAATGGAGCACGTCACGAAAAAGGGAGAGAAGAAGATCCTCGATGCCTGCAACCTTCCGCTCACCGGCGTGAAGTGCGTCGATCGCATCATCACCGACTATTGCGTGATCGATGTGACCGCCGAGGGCCTGAAGCTGATCGAAGTGGCGCCCGGAGTGAGTGTCGACGAGGTTCAGAAACTGACGGAGCCGCGGCTTCTCGTGGGCAGCGATGTGAAAGAAATCCGCGTCTGACGCCTACGTCGCCATCACGTCCATCTCATTCGAGACGTCGAGGCTCTCGAATTGTGCGCCGAGGGCTTTGACGCCGAACCAGAATTCGGCAACCAGGACGGCCACCGCGGGCATCGTGGCAACGGCGACGAAAGCGGCGTTGCCGGAGAAGAGTTTGTAGGCGACCCAGAGCGATGGCGCGAAGACGATCGCTGCGGGAAGTAGCGATACGACGAGGACGAGGATGTTGCCGGCGAGTGTCACCAGACGCTGGCCAGTCATGACGAATCCGCGCGGTTCGTCTTTGCTTCGCACGGCCCAGCCGGGGAAGAGGACGGGCACGGCGTTGCGGATGAGGAGCTGAATCGCGCAAACGGGAATCGTCAACAGGAGCACGGTGACGATGAACTGAGGCGTTGCGACCATGCGCATCCAGCGGTTGGTTTGCTCGGCCATCGCCATCAGAACGGACGCGGACGACGCGAACATCATTTCCAGAATCGAGATCACGGCCAGCGGTGCGGCGATCTCCGCAGCCACGAGGCGCTCGCCGCTGATCGGGTAGCTTTTCAATACCTCGAGGCGCGGCATGTCCAGTCGGAGATCGTTCGCGAACATGTTCGGCCCGAGGAGGGGAAAGAAACCGGCGAGGAAGAGCAGTCCTGTGCCGATCATCAGGTAGCCGGACGCGTCGTGCGTCCACATCGCCAGCCCCAGCAACAAGGCCATCGTCGCCGCGAGGATGACGACCCAGGCGACGGAGTTGCGCATCAGGGCGATGAGATTCTTCCAGATGATGGCCACTTCGACCGGTCCGGTCTCGCCGAGTTTGAATAGCGCAGGCGCGCGGCGAAACATGACGTACGAGCCGATGCGCTGGCTGCGCTGCCGCTCCCGACGGACCGCTCTGCGCTGGGACGTGCTGATGGATGCTTCCTCGAATGAGACGTTCAGCGCGGAAGCGATGAAGAAGAAGGCGACGCCGAGCGCGGCGACGACCAACACTGAGATTGCCAGCGTGCCCAGCGTCCCAGGCAGCGCAGCAGACGCGAAGAATTTCGGCACAAAGAGAATCGCGGCAATGACCGGCTTTTGAAAGAACGCTTCGATCGCCGCACGCGCGGAGCCTCCCGCCTTGATCGTCTGTTGGTAGTTGGCCGGAATGGCGATCGGTCTGATGGTGTGGATCTGTTTCAGCACCAGCGCGTAGAGGCCACCGATGATCAGCGCGACGACGCCGAGGCGCGGGAGAAAGCTGATGTGAAACTGACGGAGGCGCGCGCGGCCTTGCGAGACCATCGTGAAGTAGACCGCCATCACGGAGAAGGCGGCCCAGGTGCCGATGAAGTATCCCTGCCGCGTGCCGATGATCGTCAGCATCACTGCGCTGAAGAGTGCTTGTGGCTGCGCGCGGAGGATCTTGTACAGCAGTAGATCGCGGCGGCGCAGTGGGGCGGGAAAGAGAAAGGCGATTTCCGCCTCGCTGAAATCGAGGCCGCCGGAATCGGCCGGCAGCGCCCAAGCGGCGATCATCATGAACAGCACGACGACGCTGGCGAAGTCGACGATGACCGCGTTGAACGAAAGATCACGGATTCGGGCGAGGGCGACGCCGCTGTTGTGCGCGCGCCGGAAAAAGAAGAACCAGAAGTACGCAGCGCCGGCGACGGCCCCGATCAGGTAGCGCGGCTCACGCAGCTTCCGCAGTCGCTGCAGGATGCGGTTCTTGAACGTGAGGAGCGCAACAGTGGCAAACGTCCCGATCACGTTGCCGGCGTCTCCTCGGCGGTGATTCTCAGGAACGCTTCCTCGAGCGAGAGATCGCTCCGGCCTTTAGCGAGCGCGAACTTCAGATTGTCGATGGTGTCATAGGCGATCCGCGTGCCGTTTTGGATCACGGCCACGGTGTCGCAGAGCTCCTCGACGAGATGCAGCAGATGCGAGCTGAGGATGACCGAGGCGCCAGCCTGCGAGCGCCGGACGATCGACTCTTTCATGCGCCGGATGCCGAGGGGATCGAGACCTGTGAGCGGCTCATCGAAGATCAGGACGTCGGGCTCGTGAATGAACCCGCAGGCGATCATCAGCTTCTGTTTCATACCGCGCGAGAGCTCGGCGGGAAGCGCTTTCCGTTTGTCGGTGAGCTCGAATTCGTTGAGGAGGGGATCCATTTTCTCGCGCACGCCGGTGACCTGATACAGCCGCCCAACGAACTGCAGGTGCTCCTCGACGGTGAGGTAATCGAAGAGCCGTGGCTCGTCAGGCATGAAGGCGAGGTGGCGCTTGGCGTCGACGGCATCGTTGCGGAGATCGAAGCCGCAGATGCGAATCGTGCCGTCGGAGGGGGGATGAATGCCCGCAAGCGCGCGGAGCGTGGTCGTCTTCCCCGCGCCATTCGGCCCAACGAGCCCGAGCACCTCGCCGCGCTTTACGGCGAAGGAGAGATCCTTCACCGCCACGAGCGAGTCGTAACGTTTGGTGAGGCCGGAGACCTCGATGCCGTAGTCCATGTGTGGGGATCATACGGTTTTCGGGGGTGTCGGTTTTCGGAGCGGGGAGTGGGGGTGGGGAGTGGGGGGTGGGAGATCAGCAATCTGCGCGATGACACGGAAGGGGGCAGACCCGAAGTGGAAGTGACAGTTCAATCGCGATTTGTCTGAGCTTCCTGCCAGCGCCATCTTCCGTCACTTCCACTTCCGGTCTGACCCCTTCCGGAAACCACTTCCACTTCGGGTCTGACCCCTTCCGAATCGCTGACCCGTCCTCCACCCCCCCACTCCCTACCCCCCCACCTCCCTCCCACCCGGCACCCTTTGTGAAAGCTGCGCCTTGCATATGTCTCGCTCTGTGCCTTGGAAGCCGATCGCGCTCGTCACGACTACGGCGTCCATCCTTCTCCTGCTGCTCCTTCTACCGGCGTGCTGTTGCGTGAAGGGGCCGCTGGCGCCGATCAGCGGGCCGCCGAAGATCGAGACGCCGCTCATCGGCACCGAGCCGATTCCTACGCCCACCGAGGCGGCGGCGAAGGCGCCGACGCAGACGATGATGCGCAACGTCTGGTTTCACATCGATCAGGACTCGTACCTCGATATTCATTCGCTGCGCGGCGAGATGGTCTCGAAGACGCCGGGCGCGCCGCTGAACTTCGACAACAAGCTCGCCTTCATCCTGAAGGTCGATACCGGCACGATCGGCATGCGCAGCGCCAGCCTCGACGTGCTGATGAACCGCTACATCTTCGGCTACGCGAATGCGCCGCTGCGCAATCTGCACATCGAGATGGCCGGAAAGCAGTTGAAGCAGACCGGCATCATTCACAAGATCGTCGATATCCCGTTCACCATGTTCGCCGACGTCTCGGCGTCGAACGGAAAGATTCGCATCCATCCGACGAAGATCGACATCTGCGGGATCAACGGAGCGGGCCTGCTCAAAGCGGTCGGCATGACTCTGCAGAAGATGCTGAAGATGCCGGAGGAGCGCGGGATCAAGGCGGAGGGAAACGATCTGCTGCTCGATCCGCAGCGCGCCTTGCCGCCGCCGCAGGTGGAGTTGCATCTCGTCAGCGTCCGCGTCGAGGGAGATGAGTTGATCCAGGTCTTCGATGCCGGCCGCCATCTGCCGGAGCTGACCTTGCCGCATCCGGAGGAGAAGAACACGATGTACTACCGCGGCGGCACGTTGCGGATGGGGAAGCTGCTGATGGTCGATGCCGACATGCAGGTCGTCGATTCCGATCCGAGCGACCCGTTCGATTTCGACATCGACCATTACAACGACCAGCTCGTGGCCGGCTTCGTTCGCAATCAGCCGAACTACGGCCTCTTCGTCTTCATGCGCGATTTCTCCGACCTCGGCAAACCGGCGCGGCCCGGCGAGCGGATGCACTGAAACGAAAAAAGGACGGCTCGCGGGCCGTCCTTCCAGGGTTTTCTGTGCGAACGTTACTGGCCTTCGACTGTGACGTTGGCTGCCTGCAGTCCCTTCGGACCCTGCACCATGTCGAACTCCACCTGCGCGCCCTCGGCGAGCGAACGGAAGCCCTTCGACTGGATCGCAGAAAAGTGCACGAAGACGTCCTCGCCGCTGGCCGACGTGATGAAGCCAAAGCCCTTCGCATCGTTGAACCACTTGACCGTACCGGTGCTACGCATTCTGAGAATCTCCTCTGGTTGGTTTCTTCTTTGTCCAGCGCAGCCACTTGCTGCGCCAAGCCCGGACCAACATTCGGTTATGGATACCTATTTCCGTCCGGCGAATGGCTGAGCGTTGAACGCTTACGCCGTCCGATCCGTCCGATATGTCTCGCTGCGCGACTCGATCACATCGGCAGGGACAACCACGCTACCGCGCCTTCTTCGCACTGACAACGACGTCGCCAGTCCGACGAGAGCGATGGCGGCGATGGTAGCGGCCAGCGGGGTGACGGTGGCGTGGGTTGGCTCAAGGGTGATGTCGAGGCGGTCGCGCATTTCGTTCAGTGCCGCGAGGTGATCGGGGACCTTCGCGACGGGGAGTGCGTCTTTTGTCGAGCGCAAGGTCGTGGTCACGATCAGATCGGAGCCTTGCTGGACGTGTTGTTCGTAGTGCAGCGCCGGACTGCCGACGACGATGTCGTGCTCCTGGATCTTGGGGCTCGCGCCGCCGCGGACAATCAGGCGCTCGGTGACATCGAGCGGGTACTCGATCGCCAGCGGGTTCGAGCGGACGAGCGTCGTGGGGCGGTCGAGATGCTTTTCCACGGCGCGCGGGTAGTAGGTCCACGAGCCGGTCTTCCAGAGGTCGCGGATCGTGTAGCGCTCGCGCAGGACGATGATGTTGCGGAGGCGGTCGTCGTCGATCGACGGCGCGCCAAGTGCTTCGATGTGCGGGTGGTCGGCGGCGTAGCGGTTGAGGTGATCCTTGGCCACGTCGGCGAGCGATTCCGATGCGAGCTTGGAGCGAAGCTCGTCGGCGTCACGGGCTGTGTAGGTCGAGGTGACTGCAAGGATGTGCGCTGGATTCGCGCCGGGTGCAGCGTTGGCTGCCAGCGAGATCACTTCCTCCACGGCGATGGTGCCGTGCGTGCGGATGACGATCGGCGTCAGGCCCGTCGATTCAGACCGAACGACGAACGCACGCTCGTCGCTCGGCGTGTCGATCGTGATAAGTGTTCCGCCCTGATCGGAGAGCGTGCCGTCGATCCAATAGATCTTGCCGCCGTCGGCAACCTCCGTGATCACGTGATCGAAAAGGAAGGGCGAGGGGAGGTATTCGTCGAGCCGCTGACGCAGCTTGGTGTTGACGAGCGCCGGCCACGCCTGGACGCCAAGCTGGCGAAGGAGCGCCGAGAGCAGGAGCGCTTTGTCTTTGCAGTCGCCGTAGCGCTGGGCGAGGACGACGGAGGGCTGCCGCGGTTCGTGCGAGCCGCGGCCCATCTCGATGCCGAGGTAGCGGATGTCGTCCTGAACGAATCGGATGGCAGCGACGATGCGGCCATCGCGGTCGGGATGCGCAGCCGAGATCTCGTTCGCGAGCGTCGTCACCGCGGCGCGCGAGGCGTCATCGATTCGAAAGAGCCCGTCTGCCCACTTCGCGACTTCGCTCCACGATCCGTACTCGGACACCTGCAACGTTTCAAACGCGTCGTACCAATCCGGTGTCGAATCCTCGGTGTCCGTCGCCGGGACGTCGCGTCGCTGCCAGACGTAGATGTCGGTTCCGTCGCGATGCTCGACGGTGGCCGGTTTGCTCGTGTGCAGCGGACGGGACGCGGGCCAGATCAGACGGTGGCGGATGAGGCGCGTCGGAACGGTGGCGCTGAAGTCGAATTCGCCTGCGTAGCGGCCGCCGAGGAGAGGGTTCGAGCCTTCCAGCGACCAGGAGTAATCGATAACATCGCCGGCGCGCACGTCTTTGAGGAAGAGGAGCGCCGTGAGCTGGCCGTCGTAAATGCGGTCTTCCGATTCCGACTCTTTCTCGATGATGCGGACGTCTTCGCGCGTCAGCTCGTCGATCCGCTTGCCGTCGCGGATGAGGCCGACGTCGTGGATCACCAGTCGCTCGTAGGAAGGATCGAAGTCGATGCTGATCTCCGACGCGTTCTGCACGCCGGCGGAGGTGAGCACTTTGCGCACATCGCGGAAGTACTCGTCGACGTTGGCGCCGACCACGCGAATCTGATGGTCTTCGAGAAGCCCGTCGATGCCGGACCGGACGATGCGCTGCGGGGCGTGGAGATCGGGATGGAGCACGTCGGCCCAGGCCGGAGCGGGACGGACGTCGAACTGGCCGGCGTCGTCGGCGCGGACGGCGGGACGGGCAACCGGCCGGGCAAGTGCGAACGGGCCGAGTGCCGCAATCAGGAACGAAAGGACGATCGTGCGCAAGTGATCAGCGTGAACGCATACGGGAGCGATTGGATTTCGCTGCCCACGAACAGATGGGGCACGCCCTCTGATCGTGATTGCGAGCGGGACAGTACTGGCGGCCGAAGTAGATGATCTGCAGATGGCGCCGGCTCCATTCGTCCCGAGGAAAGGCTTTCTTGAGGTCGCGCTCGGTTTGCTCGACGCTTCTTCCGTTCGAAAGCCCCCATCGCGCAGCGAGCCGATGGATGTGCGTATCGACCGCGAAGGCGGGCTCGCCGAATGCCTGCGACATGACGACGCTGGCGGTCTTGTGGCCGACGCCGGGCAGTTTTTCGAGCGCGTCCATGTCTCGCGGGACCTTCCCTCCGTGCTCATCGACCAGCGTCTGCGCGAGCTTGCGGATGTTGCGCGCTTTGCCGGGAGCGAGTCCGCAACTTCTGATCAACGCCAGGATCTCTGCTTCGCTCATCGTGGCGAGTTTTTTCGGAGTCGGACCTTTCGCGAAGAGCGCCGGCGTGACCTTGTTGACCTGCACGTCGGTGGTCTGCGCAGAAAGGACGACGGCGACGAGCAGCGTGAAGGGATCGGCATGCTCGAGCGGGATGGGAGGCGCGGGATAGAGATCGTCGAGGATCTGACCGATGAGGGCTGCTTTTTCTTTCTTCGTCATGTTTTTTTGAACCACAAAGACACAAAGGACACAGAGATTGGATCGTAACCTCTGTGACCTTTGTGTCTTTGTGGTTGAGAATCAAGCGAGGTCGAACAACAACACTTCCCCATTGCCCGCGATCGTCACCCCGGCCTCGGCCTCGATCGCGGCGCCGTCGCCGGCAGTGAGCGGCTGGCCGTTCACGGTCACGCTTCCTCGCGCGACCTGCACCCACGCGTAGCGGCCCGGACGAACATCGTGCGTCACGCTAGCGCCATCGCGAAGCGTTGTCGTGTAGAGATCGGCGTCCTGGTGAATGGTCACTGACCCTTCGCGTCCGTCGTGCGATGCGACGAGACGCAGACGGCCGTCGCGCTCCGCGGGCGGAAACACCTTCTGTTCGTAGCTGGGCGTGATGCCATGGCGTTCGGGAAGAATCCAGATCTGGAGAAGGTGCACGAGCTCATCCGACGCATTTTTCTCGCTATGCATCACGCCGGTGCCGGCGCTCATGCGCTGCACTTCGCCGGGCCGGATGACCGAGCCGTTGCCCATCGAGTCCTGATGACTGAGCTCTCCCTCGAGCACGTACGTGATGATCTCCATGTCGCGGTGGCCGTGCGTACCGAAGCCGCGTCCCGCCTCCACGCGGTCGTCATTGATGACGCGCAGCGCGCGGAAACCCATGTGCGCGGGATCGTGATAGTCCGCAAATGAGAACGTGTGATACGTGTCGAGCCAGCCGTGGTCGAAGTGGCCGCGATCTTCAGCCTTGCGAATCGTGATCATCGTCGTCTCCTCCGCCAATCAAAACACGAACGCATTCCCGCGGTCGGGGGTCGGTTTTCGGGGGTCGGGTGTCGAAGTTAGGGCGCAGGTTCACTTTTGTTGCTCCGACTCCCGAGGTTCTCTGCTTAACCATACCCGCGATCGGGGGTCGCTTTTCGGGGGTCGGGTGTCGGAGCAAGGGTGCAGGTTTTACTTTTGTTGCTCCGACCCCCGACTCACGGGTCACTACTTCGTATGCATCTGATCGAGTGCGCTCCGAACCGTCGTGGCCAGCTTGATCGCGTCTCCGGCCGCCCAGAAGTGCATGAAGAAAAGCCGCGGCTGTTCTTCGAGCATGTGGCTGTGGATCGCGGTCACACGAACGCCTCCCTTTTGCAGCGCCCGGATCACTGGATTGACCTCCGATGCGATCATGACGAAGTCGCCGGTGATGGCCGCACGCCCTTCACCAAGCGGCTGGAAATTCACCGCTGTGGCCGTGCCCATCGATGGCGGAATCTCCATCCCGTGCTCGGTGATGCGCTCGGCCCGAGGGACGCTGAATTGATCGACGCCGCCGTTCGCTTTCCCCGGATGGCCGATGATGCGATCGAGATCCGCGACCGGAAGATCGAGCGGTGCCGTCGAAGGAGGAGACGGCGGCCCCATCGGCGTCGCCGTCAGCGCCAGCGCCGCGTGAAGCGTCCGTGCCAGTGCGACCGCATCGCCATGCCCGCTGAAGTGCATGTACATGACGCGCGGCGTCTCATCGATCAGATGGTTGTGCAGCGCGGACTGCTCGATCCCGCCTTTCTGCAGCTCGGTAATCACCGGATTCACCTCGGCGGGCAGAAGGACCAGATCGCCCATCGTCATGGCCTTGCCGCCGTTCTCTTTGAACGCGATCCAGGAGCCGAGGGCGAGTGCGGGCTTGATCGAGACCCCTTCGAGCGTGACGGCGAGGTCGCCGCGCGGAAACCCGACTTTGTAGACGTCGCCGGGCTGCACGGAGCCGGTGCGCCCGAGGGCTTCGGCGACGGGTGCCCAGTCGAAAGGCTTAGGGGCAGCGTTGACAAGAAAAAGGGTGGACGCGAGAAGAACGATCGAACGCAACATTGCATCTCCTTGGAGTGCGGGCGTCTCGCCCGCGGCCACCGGGCGTCCTCGCCCGGTGGTAAGACTTGACGGATTGCTGTGCATGCTATTTCCGTGCACCGAAATGCCGCTTGGTGAGTCTCTTCTGTGTATTAGCGCTTTTCACCGCCGGGCGATGACGCCCGCCGGCCGCGGACGAGACGTCCGCACTCCTCGGCGCATTCCATCACATCGTTCGGTTCGTGTTACAACAACCGCTCGATGCCCGACGAACACCCCCGCCACATTCCGAGCGAACGAACAGGCCGGCATGTCTGCGTCCGCTGCCTCTCGGCGGTTGAGCTTGAAGAGTATCTGCGCAACGATCACCTCTGCGACGATTGCGCGGCGGACGGCGACTATCCGCTGGCATCGACGCCCGAGCCGCGGGAAACGAAGGATGAAGGATGAGGGATGAACGATGAACAGCGCTGACGCCGGTTCATCCTTCATCCCTCAACCTTCAACCGCCGGCCGTGTCGCCGTCATCCACGACTGGCTGACCGGGATGCGAGGGGGCGAGAATGTCCTGGAAGCTATTCTCGATCTCTTCCCGGACGCGGAGCTATTCACGCTCTTTCATTTTCCGGGAACGGTCTCCGAGGCGATCGAAAAGCACGCGATCCACACGTCGCGGCTGCAAGCGCTGGCCTCGCGCGTCAGCGACTACCGCACGCTGCTGCCGCTTTTCCCGCGGGCCGTGCGGCAGTGGGATCTATCGGGATTCGATCTCGTCATCAGCTCCAGTCACGCCGTCGCCAAAGGCGTCGACAGCCGCGGCAAGCCGCACCTTTGCTATTGCCACACGCCGATGCGCTACATCTGGGATCGCTTCGATGACTACTTTCCGCGCGGCGTGAAACGGCTTCTGGCGCGTCCGCTTGCGGCTCGGTTGCGGCGATGGGACGTGGCCAATTCGAAGTACGTCACGCGATTCGTCGCCAACTCGAATTTCGTCCGCGAACGGATTCACGAGTACTACGGCCGTGATGCAGCGGTCGTGCATCCGTTCGTCGACGACGCATTCCTCTCCGCGCCACTGCGCGAGTCGCGCGACGATTTTCACGTCGTGCTTTCCGCGCTCGTTCCCTACAAGCGCGTCGAACTGGCGATCGAAGCTGCCGAGGCCAGTGGAAGAAGGCTCGTCGTGATCGGCGGCGGTCCCCTTCTTCCGAAGCTTCGCCTGCGAAGCGGCCCCAACGTTCAGTTCCTCGGGCCCGTATCGAGAGAGGTGATCATCGACCACCTCGGGCGTGCGCAGAGCCTCATCCTTCCCGGTGTCGAAGACTTCGGCATCACTCCTTTGGAAGCGATGGCCCTCGGCACACCGGTCGTCGCCCTCGGCACAGGCGGCGTCCGCGACTCGGTGGTCCCCGGCACGACCGGGATTTTTTTCGAGACCGCAACGGTAGACTCGCTTCGCGGAGCGCTGAGCGAAGCGGAGCGTCGCGACTGGGACCGTGCCGCGATCCGCGCTCACGCTTCGACCTTCTCGCGCGAACGGTTTCAGCGTGAGATGCTCGCGGAGTTGCAAGAGCTTGTTGGAGCGGACGCGGGAGTCGGGAATCGGGGGTCGGAGCGCGCAAAAAACTCCGACTTTCCACTCCCCACTCCCCACTCCCGGAATTCACCGTGATCGAGAAAAAACACAGGACGCTTTCGTCGATCTATCTGATCAACGACGCCCTGGCGTCGAACCTGGCCATGCTTTGCGCCTGGTTTCTCCGCTTCAGCGTCAAGATCATTCCGGTCACGAAAGGGCAGCAGGAGGTGGAGACCTATCTCCAGCTTCTGCCGATCGTCACGATCGTCTTTCCGCTCGCCTTTGCCGTGCAGGGGCTGTATCGCATCCGGCCGGCGCGATCGAAGACTGAAGAGTGGCTCTCGGTGGCGATCGGCTCGATCGTCGCAACCGTTGTCTTCTCCGGCGTGCTGCTCTGGGTGCGTCCGGGAAGGCCGGACATTCTCTATTCGCGGGCCACGCTGCTGATCTTTCTCCTCTGCGCAATCGTGCTGGTGACTCTCGGCCGCGGCATCGTGCGGGCGGTGGTCGAGCGCGGCTACCGGAAGGGCAAGCGCCTCGACCGCGTGCTCATCGCCGGCAGCGGCGAGTTGGCCCGCGCGGTCGTAGAGCGGGTGAGGGGGCATCGTGAGCTCGGCTTCACCCTGGTCGGCTACCTGCGCAACGGGGAGCAGACGGCCCTGGAAGGTTTGGAATGCCTCGGCACGATCGACGACGCGGAGCGGGTGATCGCTGAACGGAAGATCGATCACGTCTTCGTCGCGCTGCCGCATGCGTCGTCCGAGGCGATGATGGCGCTGCTGGACCGGCTGGTGCGGAGCGTGGTTGCCATCCACGTCGTGCCGGACCTTCTGCAGTTCATGGTGCTCCGCTCACGCGTCGAGGACCTCGATGGGCTGCCGACGATCAACCTTTCTGAGACGCCGCTCGAAGGCTGGAGCCGCTTTCTGAAACGCGGCTTCGATCTGATCGTGGCGCTTGCGGCATTCATCGTTTTCTCGCCGGTCATGCTGCTCGTGGCCATCATCATCAAGCTCGAGGATCGCGGGCCGGTGTTCTACCGGCAGGAGCGGATGGGACTCGACGGCAAGCCGTTCGACATTTTCAAGTTTCGCTCGATGCGTGTCGGCGCCGAGAACGAGAGCGGCGCGAAGTGGGCGGAGAAAGACGATCCGCGCCGCACGCGCGTCGGCCGCTTCATCCGCAAGACGTCGATCGATGAGTTGCCGCAGCTCCTCAACGTGCTACTCGGCGACATGAGCGTCGTCGGCCCCCGCCCGGAGCGGCCTCAGTTCGTCGAGCAGTTCCGCGCCGAGTTCCCGCACTACATGCTCCGCCACAAAGTACGCGCCGGCATGACCGGATGGGCGCAAGTCCACGGATGGCGCGGCAACACATCGATCCGCATCCGCATCGAACACGATCTCTACTACATCGAGAACTGGTCCCTCATGCTCGACCTGAAGATCCTGTTCATGACGCTGGTGCATGGGTTGAAGCATGAGAATGCGTATTAAGCAGCGATCAGGGATCAGAGATCAGAGATTAGGGTGTCGGGAGTCGGGTGTCGGGAGTCGGAGAGACCGACCAGCGGATCAGTGATCAGTAGACCGGGATCAAATAGCTCTTGGTTGTCTCGATAGCTGCGTCGGTTGCCTGCCTGTTGTCTCTTGTCGCTGATCTCTCATCTCTGATTCCCTGATCTCTGATCCTCCCCCCATATAATCCCGCGCCTGACATGGGAAAAAACTCCGATACTCTCTTCAGCCGCGCGCAGGAAATCATCCCCGGCGGCGTCAACTCTCCGGTCCGCGCATTCAAAGGCGTCGGCGGAACCCCGCTCTTCATCGATCAAGCCCTCGGGTCGCGCATCTTCGACGCCGACGGCCTCCAGTACATCGACTGCGTCGGCTCGTGGGGGCCGATGATCCTCGGGCACGGCCATCGTTACGTGGTCGAGGCGGTGAAGAAGGCTGCCACACGCGGCTTTTCGTTCGGCGCGCCGACCGTCGGCGAAATCGAGCTGGCCGAAATGGTCGCGCAGGCCATCCCGTCGATCGAGATGGTGCGCCTCGTCAACTCCGGAACGGAAGCGACGATGAGCGCGCTACGGTTGGCGCGCGCGGCCACCGGGCGGAAGAAGATCATCAAGTTCGACGGCGGCTATCACGGCCACGTCGACGCGCTCCTCGTCAAAGCGGGAAGCGGCGGCGCGACCTTCAACGTCCCTGATTCCGCCGGGGTTCCGAAGGAAGTGACCGAGCTGACGATCAGCGTGCCCTACAACAACCTCGAGGCCGTGCGCGGGGCGATGGACGGCGAAGTGGCGGCCGTGATCGTCGAGCCGGTGGCAGGGAACATGGGCTGCGTCCCGCCGGCCGAGGGCTTTCTGCAAGGGCTGCGCGAGATCTGCACCGAAAGCGGCGCGCTGCTGATCCTCGACGAAGTGATGACCGGATTTCGCGTGGCTTACGGCGGCGCACAGTCGCTTTACAACGTGAAGCCCGACATCACCACGCTCGGCAAGATCATCGGCGGCGGCATGCCGATCGGCGCGTACGGCGGAAGCCGCGAGCTGATGCAGCTCGTCTCGCCGTTGGGACCGATGTACCAGGCCGGCACACTGTCAGGCAATCCGATCGCCGTGGCCGCGGGCAAGGCCACGCTCGGCGTGCTGAAGAATTCATCGATCTACGCCGACCTTGAGGAGCGCTCGGGAGAGTTCCAGACCGGCGTGGCGAAGAGCGCGGAGAAGCACGGCGTGCCGCTGACGGTGAACCGCGTCGGATCGATGTGGACGATCTTCTTCACCGAAGGTCCCGTGACCGATTACGAAAGCGCGAACAAATCAAATCGCGAAAGGTTCTCGCGCTTCTTCCATCTCATGCTCGGCGAGGGCGTTTACCTGCCGCCATCGCAGCTCGAGGCGGCGTTCTTCTCCGCGGCCCACGCGAAGAAAGACATCCTCCAGCTGATCGAGCGCGTCGACCGCGTGCTGAAGAAGATCAACTGGGAGTTTGAGAAGTAGGGCGGAGCTCACCGATCCGACCGATCTGCTCACTGCTCACGCCCCCACCCGCGGCACCAGCCACGCCCGCCCGCCCGTTCGCACCGCCTCGGCATCGAAGCCGAAGAGCTCGCGGATGGCGTCTGGTTGCATTACCTCGCTTGGCGTGGCGTCGAGGGCCAGAGCTCCGCGTTGCATCACGAGCATGCGGTCGCTGTAGGCGGCGGCCCAGTTCAGGTCGTGCGTCGCGTAGATCACGGTGACGCCGGTTCCGTCGACGATGTCGCGCAGGAGCGCCGAGAATTGCTGGACGTGCGAGACGTCGAGTGACGAGAGCGGTTCGTCGAGAAGGATGAGCTGCGGCCGGGCGGCAAGGACGCGCGCGAGGAAGACGCGCTTCCGTTCGCCGCCGCTCATCTCGTCGAGGTAGCGTGCGCCGAGGTGGGCGGCGTCGCAGAGAGCGAGGGCGCGCTCCGCTTCGTCGTAATCGCCGTCGCGCTCCCAGGTGAAGCGGCCGAGGAACGGAGCGCGTCCGGAGACCACGACATCGAGCGCGCGCATCGAGAACGCGGGGTCAGGATCCTGCGGGAGGTACGCCACCTGCTTTGCGTAGTCCTTCGCATGCCAGTCGCGAAGGCGCTTTCCGTCGAGCGCGATCTCGCCCGCGTACGGCGTGAGAACGCGGGCCACGAGCTTGAGGAGCGTCGATTTACCCGAGCCGTTCGGGCCCGTGAGTGCGATGAGCTGCTTCGCGTCGAACGTCGCGGTGATGTTGTCGACCGCGTTCGCTCCCGCATACGCGTAGACGACGTCGCGCAGATCGAGGATCATCGATTCCTCCGCAGGAGCGAGAGGAAAAACGGGACGCCGAGTACGGCGGTGAACGCGCCGATGGGTAGCTCGGACGACGTGACGACGACGCGCGAGAGGAGATCGGCCAGCACAACCAGCACGCCGCCACCGAGGGCGCAGAGCGGCAGGAGGAAGCGGAAGTCGCGCCGCCACATCATGCGGATGAGATGCGGCACGAGCAGACCGACGAAGCCGATGATGCCGCTGACCGACACCGCGGCCCCAGTGACGATCGACGCGGTGATGAAGCCGATCAGCTTCACCCGCTCCACGTTGACGCCGCGTGACTTTGCGTCATCCTCGCCGAACGCCAGCATGCGCAGATCGTTTCCGATCGCCGCGAGCGTGGCCGTGGCGATAACGAGTAGCACCGCCAGCAGCGCAACATCGCTCCACGTAGCGCCGAAGAGCGTTCCCATCATCCAGCGCAGAGCCGCCGTCAGATCGCTCTGTCGCGACAGGCCGAATGAGATGAGGATGACCGCGGAAAAGAACGCGTTGAGGACGAGACCGGAGAGAAGAAGGCGCGTCGGGTCGGTGTATTCGCGCCGCCGCGCCAGCAGAAAGACCGCGCCGGTTGCGCCGCACGCGCCAGCGAAGGCGATGAGCGGTACGACGCCAGGCAATCTCGACAATCCCGCCGCCGTCGCGATCGATGCGCCGCAAGCAGCGCCGCCTGAAACGCCGAGGATGAAGGGATCGGCGAGCGGATTACGAAGCAGCGATTGAAACGTGACACCGGCAACCGCGAGCGTCGCCCCGACGAGCGCCGCGAGCAGCGCACGCGGAAGGCGAATGCCGATGAGGATCGAGCGCGCAGTGACGTCACCGGTGAGCGCCGCGCGCCACGAGACGTTCGTCGCGCCAACCGAAGAAGCGAGCACGAGCGCGATGACGAGCAGAAGGCCGAGCAGCAAAAACGCTCCGGCAAGACTCGATCGATGACGAACAGCGGCCACGCTGCGCAGTGTAGTAGCAGGGACGCCGCCGCTGACAAGAACGCGACCGCAGTCAGCCCAGGAGTTGGCCGGCAGAAAACTACGAAGCCGTACTCACGCAAACAAGAACGGCGGCGAATTTCGGCCGCCGCCCTGACCGCCCTCGGGCGAGGACGCCCGAGTGCCCGCGGTCGAGACGACCGCACTCCTTACGACATGTCTGCCTCGAGGAGTGCGGTCGTCTCGACCGCGGCCATCGAGGCGTCCCGCCTCGATGGTTTGGACGTGAGCCACTTTCGGCGAGGGAATCCCCGCTTCCGTAAACACCCCTTCACCTCTCCCGTCCAACCTTCCATGAACCCTGTCACCAAGATCCTTGCCGGCGCTCTCACTCTGGCGCTACTCACCGCAGCAAGCCCTTCCAATCCCAAACTCACCGAGCGCCAGCGTGCGCTGCATGTCCTCAACCGGCTCGCCTTCGGGCCGCGGCCCGGCGACGTGGACGCGATCGCGAAAAGCGGCGTCGATGCCTGGATCGAGCAGCAGCTTCATCCGGAAGCGATTCCTGATCGCGCGGTTGAGGCGCGCATCGCGCTGCTGCCAACGATGACCTTGTCGAACGCGCAGATCGTGAAGACTTACTACGAGCCGGTCTTGATGGCGCGAAAGAAAGCGAATGCCGAAGCGAAAGACGGACTCGACGACAAGAAAGACATTCGCCGCGAGTTGATCCGCGACATCCCACCCAACCAGCGGCCGCAGGTCGTGATGAACGATCTTCTTTCGCAGCGGATCCTTCGCGCCGCCGAGTCGGACCGGCAGCTCAATGAGGTGATGGTCGACTTCTGGATGAATCACTTTAACGTCTTCGCCGGCAAAGGCATCGACCGCTTTCTGCTGACCAGCTATGAGCGCGACGTCATCCGGCCGCACATGTGGGGCCGTTTCGAAGATCTGCTGATGGCGACCGCGAAGTCGCCGGCGATGTTGTTCTATCTCGATAACGCGCGGTCGATTGCGGCGCCGGAAAACCGGCCTCTCTTTACGCAGCGCGCGACGTTCGGGGCCAGGCGTTTCGGACGGATGGACGTGTTGCCGAGGCCGCAAGGGAACCAACAGCAGGGTGGCCTCAACGAGAACTACGCCCGCGAGATCATGGAGCTTCACACCCTCGGCGTCGACGGCGGCTACACGCAGAAAGACGTGACCGAGCTGGCGCGCGTGCTGACCGGATGGACGATCACGCGCGAGCGCGACGGCAGCGGCGAAGGCGCGGCGTTCATCTTCCGGCCGATGCTTCACGATAGCGGGGCGAAGACGGTGTTGGGCGTTCGTTTCCCCGCTGGTGGCGGAATCAGCGAAGGCGAGAAGATGATCCAGATCCTGGCCCACCATCCCGCGACTGCACATCACATCGCCTACAAACTCTGCCAGCGGCTCGTTGCCGACGAACCTCCGCCGGCGCTCGTCAATCGCGTGGCAGCGAAGTTCCTCGCGACCGGCGGCGACCTTCGCGAGACGGTGAGGGCGGTCATCAGCAGCCCCGAGTTCTGGTCTCAAACCGCGTATCGATCGAAGGTGAAGTCACCGTTCGAATACACGATCTCGGCCGTGAGGGCGGTCAACGGGAAGATCACCGACGTCACTCCGATCGCGCGGGCGTTGCAGCAAATCGGCGAGCCGCTCTACGGCGCGCAGCCGCCGACCGGATACAGCGACAAAGCGGACGTCTGGATCAACACCGGCGCGCTGATGAACCGGCTCAACTTCGCGCTGGCGCTGTCGGCGAACAAACTGCCCGGCGTGCAGAGCGACATCGTTTCGCTCATTCCGTCGGCCGAGGCATCGGATGCATCGCGTTCGGTCGAAGCGCTGGCGCTGGCGCTGACCGGTGGCAGTCTGACCGAGGAAACGAGAAGCACCATCAAATCGCGGATCGTCGAGCGGAAAGCGCCGACGGAAGATCCGTGGGACAACACCCAACTACCAACGGTCGCAGGTCTGATCCTGGGATCGCCGGAGTTTCAGAGGCAGTGACGCGGTAAGCGCGGTCTCGAGCGAAGCCTCGAGACGCCGCGACTGCGAGGAGACCCCATGATCGACAGACGCATCTTTTTGAAATCTTCCGGACTCGCCCTTGTCGGCGGGAGCTTGTTGCCGAACGTCTTCGTAAAGATGGCGAAAGCATCGACGACGAAAGGGAGCAAGACGCTCGTCGCGATTTTTCAGCGCGGCGCGGTCGACGGCCTGAACGTCATCGTGCCGTACGGCGAGCAGGCCTACTACGCGGCGCGTCCGACGATTGCCGTGCCGCGGCCGGGAATCGAGGGTGGAGCGATTGATCTCGATGGATTCTTCGGACTTCATCCGTCGCTGGCATCGCTCGCGCCGTACTTCAAGGATCACAGCGCGGCATTCGTTCACGCCGTCGGCTCGCCCGATACGACGCGCTCACACTTCGACGCCCAGGACTTCATGGAATCGGGCACGCCGGGTGTGAAGTCGACCGAGGATGGGTTCCTCTCTCGCGCGGTAGGATTGAAGAAGGAGAAGGCCTCGCCGTTGCGCGCCGTCGCGCTCTCGCCTGCATTGCCGCGCATCCTCTCCGGCGCTGCCGGCGCGGTGGCGATGACGAACCTCGGGCAGTTCGGAATCCGCGGCGGCGCGAACGTCAGCGGCGGATTCGAATCAATGTATGCCGAAGCGGTGGCAGGTGCGCTCGGGGGAACGGCGAAGGAATCGTTTGACGCCGCACGTATTCTCAAGAGCACCGATCCGCAGAAACTGCAGCCAGAGAATGGCGCTGTCTATCCGGCTGGCCCGCTGGCCAATTCGTTGCGCCAGATCGCGCAGTTGATCAAATCCAACGTCGGTCTGGAAGTGGCGTTCGCCGACGTGAGCGGATGGGACACGCACGCCGGCGAAGGTGGCGCGCAAGGGCAGCTCGCGAACAACTTGCGCACCTTCTCCGATGCCATCGCCGCCTTCACGCGCGACCTCGGATCGCGCATGGGCGACGTCGTCCTCGTGACCATGTCCGAATTCGGCCGCACGGTGCGCGAGAACGGCAACCGCGGCACAGACCACGGCCACGCCAACGTCATGCTCGTCCTCGGCGGCGGCGTCAAAGGTGGCAAGGTCTACGGCAAGTGGCCCGGCCTTGCATCGCAGCAGCTCTACGAGAACCGCGACCTCGCTATCACCACCGACTTTCGCGACGTCTTCGCGGAGTTGCTGACGAAGCAGATGGCAGTCCCGTCGCTGAAGAGCGTGTTCCCGGGGTACGACGCGTCACCGACGAAGTGGAGAGGGATTCTGGCGTAGTGAATCTGCGAACAAAGCTTTTATCCGCAGATTACGCAGATGTTCGCAGATGAAAGCAGACCTACTTCACCACCTTCACATCCCCGAACGGCGCTAGCTGATCCTTGATCGCCTTGTAGTCGCCGACGACGACGATCGCGCCGCGGTAGGTGTCGAAGTAGCGCGCGGCGCTGCGCTGCACCTCGGCGGGAGTAATCGCCGTGATCTTGTCGCGGAACGTCTGCAGGAAGTCGTGCGCGAGCTCGTCGACGTAGATCGACGTGATGCGGGCGGCCAGACTGGACTGTGCCTCCAGCTCCAACTCCATCCCGCCGATGCTGTAGGTCTTGGCCGATTCCAACTCCTCGGCGGTCACCGGTTCGACGCGCATGCGATCGAGCTCGTACAACATCTCCAGGATCGTCGGTCCCGTCACTTCATTGCGCACCGACGCGCCGGTCTCGAAACTACCGGCGGCGCGGCGTAGGTTGGCGGTGCTGTACGGCGAGTAGGTGTAGCCCTTTCCCTCGCGGATGTTGCGCGTCAGCCGCGAGTAGAACGAGCCGCCGTAGATCATGTTTGTCGTACGCAGCGGGATGTAGTCGGGCGAGCGGCGCGGCGGCGCTGGGGCGCCGATGATGATCGTCGATTGCACCGAGCCGGGGCGGTCGATGACGTAAATCTGCCGTTTGTCGCGAATCGGGAGCACGACTTTCGGCGCCGGTGGAAGTTCCACACGCTTCCACGATCCGAACGCACGTTCCACCTCGGCGCGCATTGCAGCAGGCTCGAAGTCGCCGACGACGACGAGCGTCGCGTTGTTCGGCGCGTAGTACGTCGCCGCGAACGTCTTCAGCGATGCGCGAGTCACGTTCTTGATCGATGCCGGATCAGGAACCGTGAAACCGTAGGGATGCGCGCCGAACAGCGCCTTGTCGAGCTCCTCCTGCGCCAGGAAGTCGGGCGTCGATCGCTGTTCCTCGATCTCCTGCGCCAGATTCGTCTTCGCCAGCGCAACCTCGGATTGCGGATACGCAGGATGGCGCGCCACGTCGCTGAGCAGGTCGAGAAGCTTCGGCGCGAAGTCGGCCAGCGAGGAGGCCGTCATCGTCGTCGCGTCGTTGTCGACGCCGATCGTCAGCGCGCCGCCGATCGAGCGGAGCTGTTGCTTGACCTCGATGCTCGTCCGTGTGGCCGTCCCTTCATTCGCCACGCGCGCGGCAAGCTGCGCCACGCCCGGCTCCGTTTTGTACGCCGTCCCGCGGCCCGCGAGGAATGAGAGCTCCGCCGTGATCTTCGGTACGTTGTGCAGCGGGACGAGGACGACAGTGAGTCCGTTGCCGAGCTTCGACTCGATGATCGATGGCCACTGAATCGGGCGGGACGGGCCGGGCGGGGGGGGCGTGGTTTGTGCTGCCGCGATCGTCGCGAGTGCCAGCGCTGCGGTTGCGATCAGGCTCGTGCGCGGCCCTAGCGGGCCGCGCGTTGTCGGTTGTCGGTTGTCGGTTGTCGGCAAGTTTCGCAAGGTTGCGTGTTCGCGAATCTGACAACGCGCGAAGCGCAACCAACCGACAACCGACAACGCGCGAAGCGCAATCATCCGTGCAATCATTTCGCCTCCGGGACGCGATCGATCGTCGTCCGGTTTTCCGGCACGAGGTACTTCTGCGCGACTGACTGCACTTGCCCGGCCGTCACGGCGTCGAAGACTGGCAGGGCTTTGTTGATTTGTGAGGGATCGTCGCGGAAGAGAGCGAAGGCGGCGAGGAGATTGGCTTTGCCGGCGGTCGTCTCCAGAGCGTCGTAATAATTCGAGCGGAAGCGGACCTTGGCGTCGGCGAGCTCTCGGGCGGTTGGGCCTTTCTGCTGGAGGTCGTGGATCACGGCATCGACCTCGCGCAGGATCTCGTCCGCGGTGTGGCCCGGTTTGTAGAGCGTGCGGGAGACGAGCAGCATCGGGCCGTCGTAGTCGAACTCGTTGCCGAGGTCGTAGTTGATGCCTCCGGACCAATCGATGGATATCTGTTTCTCCTTGACCAGTCGTTCGTAAAAGCGGGAGCCGTCGTCGCCTTGCAGGATCAAATTGAGGAGCACCGCCGGCGCGTAGTCGGCCGAGTTTTGATCGGGTAGATGCCAGCCGATCGCAAACGCGGGAACGTTGGCGAGCTTGTCGGTCTGCTTGATCCGCTTTTCCTTGGTTTGCGGCGGCTCGCTGACGTCAGGCCGCTTCGGGATGGTCTGCTGCGGGATCGAGGCGAAGTATTTGTCGACCATTTTGCGGACGGCGGCTGCGTCGACGTCGCCGACGATCGTCAGGACCGCGTTGTTCGGGGCATAGTAGGTCTTGAAGAACTTGCGCACGTCGTCGATCTTTGCCGCCTCGATGTCGTGAAGATCGCCGTAGAAGTTATGCGCGTTGAACCAGTTTTGATTGGCGGCCTGCCAGAGGTCGAGCCACTCGAAGAGCGCGTACGGCTGGTTGAGAACGTTGACGCGCACCTCTTCGCTGACGACGTTCTGCTGGTTCTTCAGGTTCTCGTCGCTGACGTCGAGCGAGCGCATGCGGTCCGCTTCGAGCCACAGCGCGGTTTCGACCCGGTCAGACGGCAGCGTCTCATAGTAGTTCGTGTAATCGAGCCGCGTCGAGCCGTTGAGGTTGCCGCCATTCGCCTCGACGATCTTGGCGTGCTCGAATTTCTTCACGTGCTCCGAGCCCTGAAACATCATGTGCTCGAAGAGATGCGCGAATCCGGTCTGCCCTTTCGGCTCGACGCGAAAGCCGATGCCGTAGTAGACGGCCACGGTCACGGTCGGCGCCGCGTGGGCCTCAGAGATGACGACCTTCAGACCGTTCGGCAACTTATCGTAGACGACCGGCACATCGGCCGGACTGGCATTTGCGCTCACGCACGCGAGAAACGACGCCGCGAGCCAGAGACGAGCGTTTTTCATGACGGCAATCGTAACGCCGGATGGCTTGCTGAATGGGAACGAAACGGTTGCGGCGCATTTGTCTGCCGCGAAACGTAGGTCGGACTCTCTAGTCCGACTGGAACGTGACGTTGCCCGAATCGTGCGATGCGCGAAAACCTTGGGATGTCGGACTGGAGAGTCCGACCTACGTTTCGCGGGAGGGAAGGTGGACGTAGGTCGGACTCTCTAGTCCGACTGGAAGGTGACGTTGCTCGAATTGTGCGATGCGCGAAAAACCTTGGGATGTCGGACTGGAGAGTCTGACCTACGTTTTCAGTTGGATTGACGGCGCAGCATGAGGCCGGCGCCGGTGACGCCGAGCACGCCGCATGCGGTCCAGAGTGCGGCCGGATTGCGCTCGAAGACGAACGTGCCGGCTGAGGGGCCGATCACCATTCCGAACGACCACATCATCATTACCAGGCCGAGGTAACGGCCGCGATAGCGTTCGGGGGCAAGTTGAACCGCGTAGGCGCTGGCAACCGGAGAGCTGACCATTTCGCCGAGCGTCCAGATGACGACGGTGGCGGCGAGGGCGGGGAGAGTTCGGGCGATGCCGGTGAGTGCGAAGCCGACTCCCGCCAGAAGGTAACCGAGCGCGATCATTGGGCGTGGCGGGAGGCGGCGCGTCCACTGCGTGATGCCGAGCTCGAACACGACGATGAGCATGCCGTTCATCGAGATCAGCAGGCCGTAGGCGCGCGACGGAAATCCCAGCGACTTCACGTGCAACGCGAACGTTGAGCCCATCTGAAAGTCGACAACCGTGATGCAGAGCGTCGCCAGCAGAAAGATGAGGAAGGCGCGGTCGTGCATGGCCACGCGCAGCGCCTCACCCGATCGCTCGCTCTTCACCCAGGTTCGCAAACCGTGCGGCAGAGCGAAGAGCGCGATGAGGCCATACACGACCGATGTCGCGGCGTCGGCGACGAACAGCAGCGCGAAGGAGTGATCGGCCAGAAATCCGGCCGTGGCCGGTCCGGCGGCGAAGCCGAGGTTGACGGCGAATCGATAGAGCCCGAATGCGACGACGCGATGCTCCTCGGGCACGAGGTCGCCGAGGAGTGCGTAACTGGCCGGCCGGTACAACTCCGCAAGCGAGCCGGTGATGCACGTCAGGATCACGATCGCCGCGTACGCGCGCGCCTGCGACAGCGCCAGCATCGCCGCCGCCGATCCGAACATCGACAGGACGATCGTGTTGCGCCGTCCGATGCGGTCGGCCAGGTGTCCGCCAAGCATGGAGGCCGCGAGATGCCCCAATCCATACGCGCCGACCGCAAGCCCAGCCTTCGCGCTCGTGAAGCCGATGCGGGTGAGATAGAGGATGAGAAACGGGATGACGAAGGTGCCGAACCGATTGATGAACGTTCCGGCAAAGAGAATCCACGCTGCGGGCGGCAGCGCGCGGAAGTTGTCGCGGAACGAAGTCATCGGGGGACGAAGTATAGGGAGTGGGGCGTGGGGGGGGGGGGGGGGGGTCGGCGGTTCAAAAACGTAGCGTCGACGGTTCAAAAACGTAGCGTCGACGGTTCAAAACGAACCGTCGATGGCCGAAAGGCACCATCAATGGTTGAAAAACACACGCTCGGACGGCTGCTAAACGCACCTCGGATGGCCTGAAACACACTATGAAGGTTCATCTCCCACCCCCCACCCCCCACTCCCCACCCCCCATCAAGCAAACTCGAAGCGCAATCGCGCACGCAGGTGCCCGAGGATCGCGCCGAGAAGGGCGCCCGTGGTGTTCCAGATGATGTCGTTCACGTCGGCGACGCGGGAGGGGAGAAAGTACTGCCAGGCTTCGATCGCGCAGGTGAACGTGAGCCCGAGGAGCACGGTCAGGACGTAGGTCTGCAGCGTCGGCCGGTCGACGGTGTAGAGGGCGATGAACAGCAGGAAGCCCCACGGCACGAACAGCAGGACGTTGGCGATGATCGGCACGATGATCACGGCCAGAAGGTGCGTCGAGACCGGATGCCTGGCGATGCGGTGGGAAAGATGGCGGATGTCGTCGAACGGCTGCGGATCGATTTTCGAGTAGCTCTTCCCCGACATCCAGACCGTCGTCAGCACGATGAGTGCGGTCACGACCAGAAGCAGCAGGACGGTGACGTAACGGCGGACGGTAATGGTGGTTTGCATGTGCCAGTGGATTAGTAGGTTAGTAGATTAGTGGATTAGAAGATTTGAAGAGCGGTGCCCTGCTCATCGAAACCACTAATCCGCTAATCGACTGATCACTAATCCACTGCCTCACACATTCACGAACTTCCGGAACCCTACGTTCAGAATCAGCCCGATGGCCATGAAGAACATCATCGTGGCCGAGCCGCCGTAGGAGATGAGAGGCAGGGGGATTCCGGTCACGGGCAGGAGCCCGATCTGCATCGAGACGTTGATCAGGATGTGAAAGATGAAGAAGCAGATCAGCGACAGCACGAGGAACGTCCCACCTCGGTCCCGCGATGCCTTGGCCACGGCGAGCGACTCGAGGATGAGAAAGAGGTAAAGCGTCAGGACGACGCTCACGCCGACAAAGCCCCACTCTTCGCCGAGGACGGAGAAGATGAAGTCGGTGTGGCGGGCGGGGAGGTACTCGAGGTTGACCTGCGTGCCGTGCAGAAAACCCTTTCCGGTGATGCCGCCGGAGCCGGTGGCGATCTTGGCCTGCATGACCTGGTAACCCGAGCCGAGCGGATCGCGGGCGGGATCGAGGAAGATCATGATCCGCTCTTTTTGAAATGGCTTGAGCGTGTGCCATCCGACCGGGAGCGCGATGAGGAAGCAGACCGTAGCGATCAGCCAGAGCTTCGGTTTGATGCCGCCGAAGAACATGGCAACGCCGAACAGCGGGAAGAAGCTGGCGGCCGAGCCGAACGCCGGCTGCAGCGCGATGAGGACGACCGGCGCGCCGATCATGGCCATGACGATGGAGAAGCTGCGGACATCGAGATAGGCGCGGTCGTTCGAATCGAAATACTTGGCTATCAGGAGCGCCGTGAAGATCTTCATGAACTCCGAGGGTTGGAACTGGAACCCTCCCACGTGGATCCACGACTTCACATTGCGCGTGAGCCGGTCGGAGACCAGCAGATACATCAGCAGAACGATCCCGATGCCGTACAGGACCGGCGCGATCTCCATGAGCACGTGATAGTCGATGGCGATGAAGACGACCATCAGGACGATGCCGATGAGCGTCCACATGACCTGCTTGCGGAAGAGCGGCGCTTCAGGACCGAAGTACGTGGCGCTGTAAACGAGCACGCAGCCGATCGCGGCGATGAGCAACGCGGTCGTCAGAAGGTTGAGGTCGAGCCGGGATAGCGTTCGTTGTGCGGACATCGTTTCGCGGAGATTCGAGAGTAACACTGAGTGGTCAGCGGGCAGCAAATGACCAGCATTCAGGCGTAAGGCAAGAAAGCGGCCAGAAGGCAGAAGTGGCCAGCGGTCGGTGGTCAGGGATAGGATTTGTTCGTGACGTCACGCCATGCCGAGTTGAGACTGGCCGCCAGATGATTGCTGTATTGTCGCCTCCGTGCGACTTTCGGGACGACTTGCCCTCCTGGTGATCACGTTCGGCGTGGCATCGCCGTTGCTGGGGGCGGCGCCCGCAAAGAAGACCCTCACGTATCACGATGAGAAGTGCGGGTTACACTTCGAGTATCCCGCTGGCTGGGTCGTCGACAAGAATGAGGAGTGTGATTTCACGATCAGCCCAACCGATCTGGCTGAGCGGCTGAAGGGCCTCGACGTTGACGTCTGGTCATTCGAGGTATCGATTCATGAGGGGACGTTCCTGACTGAGGCGGCGGATGCCGGCTTCGACTTCCAGCAGGGCCGTTGGTCGCTCGGCGGATTCGATTTCCTCGCCGGTAAGGCTGAACCGTTTACGATGCCGCCGTGGTGGGGTCTCCGTGGTTCCTCATCGGTTCGTTGTTATCACCCCCGTGGTGGAAACGCTGGCTTCTGCAATGCCGTTACGGTGGTCATGCAAAGTGCGACCGTGCGGAGCGGCGATGCGAGGATCGTGAGGATTCAAGGATACCGGCAGTCTCGAGCCGCGATCGACGCAGTGCTTCGGACGTTTCGATTCGATTTTGCGGGGCGCTGACCTTGTGATTCCGCGAGGTTGGATCCCCTACCGCTTCGGCAGTTCCTGGTTGTAGTAGAACATCGCCGTCACGCGCTCGGTGTCGTTCGGGAAGTCCTTCGGCAGCGGGTTGAGGGGCGACGAGAGCTCGATCCCTTTCTTCGCCGCGAAATCGTACGGCGGCACGCCGGAGCTGGAGAGAATCGTGACGTCGGTGATGCTGCCGTCGCGGTGGATGGTGAAGCGGATCGTGACGACACCCTTGAGTCCGGTCTGGATGAGGTGCGGCATATTCGAGTACCAGTTCACCCGAATCCGATTGACCATCCCCTCGGCATACTCGCCCCAGTCGTACCACTGGCTCTCGAACGAAAGCGGACCGTCCTGCGCGAATCCTTTTTCGCCGCCGGGGGCGCCGTTGAGATCGTAGCCCTGCTGTCCGCCGCCGAGGGAAGCGACTTTGCCGACTTCCTTGATGGCGTTGCGCCAGTTCACCGGCCCGGTTGCCGCACTGGCCTGCGAAGGCTGCCGGTACTGCAGCGTCGAAGGAGCCTGCGATGTGGTGGACGGCGGCGGTGCGGCGGACGCCTGTTGCTCCTGCGCGGCATTTGCGGCCTGCTGCGCGGGACTCGGAGCGCTCTGCTGGCCCGGAGGCGGTTTCGGCGGCGTGTAGAGCTTGCTGCCGTCGCCGGGGCGAGTCGTCGGCTGATCGCCTGTCGGATTCGGCGTCGAAGCCTTGCGGTTCGCGTTCGAGAACGCTGCATCGGGCGACGGCGGATGGTCGATCTTCGGCCCGGGTGCCTGCGTGAATTCTTTGTCCTGCGGATTCTGGCGGATCAACTCGACGTAGCGGGCGATTGGCGGCGCAGGCGCATCTTTCGTGATCGGACGATAGAAAGCGATGAAGTAGATGAGGATCAGCGCGTGAAGGACGATTGAGACGACGACAGCGATACTGACCCCGCCGCTCCGCGATTCGGACGGTTCGCCGAGGAGGTCGATCGTTTCTTCGAGATCGTAGAGTTGATGGTCCAAGGGGTATCCTCGTCGTAGAAGTTGCGCCGCCTTCGATTTCTTCCCTGCCAGCGGTGCTAAACTGAACCGCAGTGTCCGCCGTCGTTCAATCCGCTCCGCCGCCCCCACCGCCGCCGCCACCTCTGCGCCCGACGGGTCCGACGTTTGATTTCGCCCGTCCGTTTACCTTTACGTTCGAAGACCCCCGATGGATACAAAAGATTCTCATGGGCGGCCTTTTCATGCTGGCCAGCATCTTCATCATCGGAGCATTCTTCGTCTACGGCTACCTGGCGAAGCTGGCTCGCAACGTGATCGCGGGCGAGCAGTACCCGCTACCCGAGTGGGATGACCTCGGCGAGTTCTTCAGCGAAGGGCTGCGCTTGTTTGGCGTGGCGCTGGTCTACATGCTGCCGTTCATCGTGCTGATGTTCATCTTCATCGTTCCGTCGATCGTCGCGGAGGCCGCGGACAACGACGCGATGCGCAATATCGGCGGCGGAATGGCTGCCTGCGTCTGGTGCATCATCTTCCCCCTCGGGCTTGCGATGGCTCTCTGGCTGCCGGCCGCTCTCATGTTCGCTGCTGTCGAGCGCCGTTTCGGCGCCGCATTCGAGTTCGCGCAGATTGCCGCGTTCATCAAGGCCAACATCGGCAACTACCTGCTGGCGTTCGTGGTCTGGCTCGTCGTCCGGATGATCGTTCCGTTCGGGATGATCCTGCTCTGCGTGGGGATCTTCCTCACCTCGTTCTGGTCGCTGGTCGTGGCCGCCTATTCGTTTGGACAAGTGTGGCGGCTGGCTCCTACGCGCAGGTGAAGCGCGACACGAAAATCGTCGCGGCAACGCTGGTTGCCATCTCCGGGGCCATCCTTGCGGCGTCGATCGCCTGCACGGCCGCCATCGCCAACGGCGCGTCGATGCGGTGGCGCCTTCTCTTCCGCCTTTTCTGCCACGGTATCCCGGAGCGTTGTCTCTATCTCTGGAACACGCCGATGCCGATCTGCGCCCGCTGCACGGCGATCTATGTCGGACTCGCTCTGTCCGCCGCTCTCTTTCGGATCCTCCCTCGCATGAAGGAGCAAACCGCGCGATACATCCTCTACGGAGCCGTGCTGCCGATGGCGATCGATGGCCTCACCCAGCTCGTGCATTTGCGGCTCAGCAGTAATCCTTTACGCATCGAAACCGGTCTTCTGGCTGGTCTTGCGTTCGGGGTGTGGGCATTGAGCGCGATAGAAAATCACGAGATCGTTACGATTCCTTGACCTCATTCCAACCGTGGGTTACGCTTCAAAGCCGCGGCTCCACATAATCGAAATCACTAAAATGGCCTTCCAGGGATCGCTGAAAGAGCTTCCGCTGCCCGACATCATCCAGTTGGTCAGCGTATCCGGCAAGACGGGGAAGTTCACGCTTTCGCGCGACCACGACCGCGGCTACATCTATCTGAAGAACGGTCAGATGGTGCACGCCACGGTGGGGGAGCTCGTCGGCGAGGAAGCGATTTATGCGCTGGCGATCTGGAATCAGGGCGATTTTCAGTTCAGCCCGAACGAAGAGCCGGACCGCCAGACGATCACGAAGTCGAACACGAACCTGCTGATGGAAGCGGCCCGCCGGCTCGACGAATGGCGCGTCCTTTCGAAGAAGGTGCCGTCGATCGACTACGTCCCCGAGCTTCAGGTGCGTGAGTCCCGGCACGAGCAGATCACCCTGAATCCGCAGGAATGGCTGCTCATCACGAGGATCGACGGGCAACGGTCGATCGCCGACATCGGCAAGGTGCTGAACATTTCATCGTTCGAGGTCGCCAAGATCCTCTACGGAATGATCACCGGCGAGCTGGTCGCGCTAAAAAAAAAACCTGAATTCGAGCACGATGCAGAGAGTGGCGAGCTAGTCGACCTGGCCGCGCGCATCCGATCGATCGCCGAGGAGTTCATCGGCAACTCCGCGCACAAGACGATCGAGAAGCACTTTCTTCGCGCCCTTGACGGCATCATGAGCGGCGACGGAGAGCACGCAGTCGACGCGATGGTCTCGGAGTTCGAGAAGACCGCCTCGCTCCTTCGCGGATTAGCGGTCACGGAGCAGCTTCGCTCGCGGATTACGGAGCTGCGCAGGGCCTCGTAATCGCTTGTCAATGATCTGTCTGATCGGTCCGATCGGTCGGATCTGTTTGATCTCTGACCTAAAACGCCTGCCCGCTCGAGAACGCCACCAGCCATCCCTTCCGCCCGAGTGGATCGCGGTTCAGCGCGTACGCCAGGTCGACGCGCAGAAGGTTCTTTGGCGTGCGCGGGAGGCCGAGGCGGAGGCCGATGCCGATGTCGCTCTTGAGGTTCATCAGCTGCGTGACCCCTCCTGTCGTGGCGTTGCCGGCGTCCATGAATGCCACGATTCCGGGCGAGGCGAGTTGGAGAATCTCGCGGCCGAGGTAAAGGCGCTCCTCGACGTTGATCACCAGCGAGCGCGTTCCTGCGAAGGCATGGGCACGATATCCCCGCAGTCCCGTTAACCCATCCGCGAAAAACTGATCCTCGGCATCCATCCTCCAACCGCTATTGAAGACAACGCGGCTAAGGAATGTCGTCGGATAGGAGGCCCGCCCTCCGCGCCGCACGAAAAGCAGGGAAGACGTTGCGATGCTGTTCTGCAACCCACCGTCGAGACGTGACGAGACCGCGAACGTCGGCATGACGAAGCCGTTCCCGAGCCACTTGCCATCGGCTCCGGCTACGCGGGCGAACGATGAGGTGTGGTCGGCTCCGAGGTTGCGCGGCGAGACCGCGGCCTCGATCGAGTACTGTCGCCCGAGGTTGAAGTCCTCGTAGCGGACGTCCTTGTTCACGAAATTCAGCTTCACGAAATCGTTGGCGGTACTCTCGTAGCGGACGAACAGATAGCGAAACTCGCGGCCTGAGGGAAGGGCAAGCGCACTGCTGTGCTTCATGATCGTGAAGGAGTCGTCGATGGCGTGGAAGCCGGCCACGATGCGGTGCGCCTGATTGTCATTCGGATCGAGCGCCACGCCGTAGCTGGCCACGATCTCGCGATGCTTCTGCTGGAAGCGCTCGCTCTCGATGCCATTGGCGTAGAGGTGATCAAACTGCCGGAAGCCGGAGAACGAGAGCTCGGTCGCCCATGGTGTCGCGAACGAATAGAAAGGACGGACGATGGCCAGGTTGTGGTCGTAGCCGTCGGAGTTCGTCGAATACGCAAACGCGCCTTTCCAATAGGGCGCGAAGAACGCCGGGTCGTTGTAGGTCACCCCGACGCGTGTCCTGTCCACGCCGCGGTTCCATCCCAGCTCCAGATCCTTGCCGAGGCCGAGGAGATTGGTCTCCGACAGCGTTGCGCCGACGGTGCTCTTGCCGCCTTTGCTGCCCGCCTGCGTTTCCGGCGCAATGGACCAGGAGTCCTGCGTGGTGACGACCACGTCGACGACGCCATCGTGCGGAGCCGAGGCTTCGACGGAGGCCGATTTCAGGAACTGCAACGCGCGAAGATTGCGCTCGGTCTCGGCAAGCCGTTCCGGGCTGTAGACATCGCTTTCGTGAAATAGCAGGAACTTCTCGATGACGGACTTGCGCGTCTCGATGTGGAGCTGGTCGGCAAGCCGGTAGAGGTGCCCGTGGACCGCCTCATCCGGTGAATAGACGTCGAGCGGACGGACGGTGATCGTTCCGATACGAAGAGGCTGCTCCGTCTGCGCGCCCAGCGGGGAGACGATGACGAGTGCGAGGAAGAGCGGGAGGAGGCGTGTCACCGTGCATGGCGAGAGTAACAGATAACAGTTGGTGGGGGTGTGGGGAGTGGGGAGTCGGGGGTCGGAGATGGGTGTTCGCCGCCGAGAGTGATCGTTCAACTGACGTCGGCATGGACCCGGACCTCTCAAGTCCCGTGCGCACCGCACGAACCGTCGCGCTGGTGGCGTGTTGGTTCATCTGGGCGACTGGGCTGTTTCTGGCTCTCACAACCTCCATTCAGCAGGTTGCAATATCGGTCATGTTCCTCATCGGATTCGTGCCCTACCTGGTCTAAGACGTTCATGACTCCCGGCGATTTGAATGACTTCCGCGTCATCGCGAACGTCTGAGCGTCAGATATTCGATTCTACGAACTTCGCCTCGCGAAGTAACCGCGTCATCGCGAACGTCTGGCGGTCAGACATTCGCGGCTCCGGTGACGCTGCGAATGTCTGAGGACTCAGATATTCATGACGCGCGGCAAGCTATGAATGAGGTCCGTCGTCATCGCGAACGTCTGAGCGTCAGATATTCGATTCTACGAACGTCGTCTCGCGAAGTAAGCGCGTCATCGCGAACGTCTGGCCGTCAGACATTCGCGGGTCCGGCGACATTGCGAATGTCTGGCGCTCAGATATTCGTGTCCAGCGGCGAGCTTTGAATGACTTGCGCGTTGCAGCGAACGTCGGAGCGTCAGATATTCGATCCTGCTGAATAGTCTCGAAGCACCATCGGCACCATTGGGGCCAGGCCTTTGCTCGTTTGTTGACTGCAAATCATTGAGAAACGTCGAGCCATTCCTCATGCGAAGGGTCGAAGCCAACCGTCACAAGCCAGATCCAAGCGGTCCTGGCGGCGCCGGCTAACTTCAAGATCGAGCGGACCTCGCCCGCCAGCTTCGAGCGTAGGGAACGTGAATCGATCCTGCGCGCCACAGAGAAGTACGCGTCGATCTTTTTTCTCCGACCCCCGACCCCCGACCGCCGACTCCCGGACAACATCTTTGCTATCCTGCGTACCACACCATTCCCGGAGGTTTTCCTTGGACAATTATCGTGGCGGCTGGATCGAGATCATCGCTGGAGGCATGTTCTCCGGAAAGTCGGAGGAGTTGATCAGGCGGCTGCGGCGCGCCGTGATCGCGCGGCAGCGCGTGCAGGTGTTCAAGCCTCTGATCGATGACCGCTTCAGTACAGAAGACATCGTCTCGCGCGACGACCGCCGGCTGAAGGCGATGGCGGTGGCCACGAGCGCCGAGCTGTTGACGCGCGTCGAGATCGGCATGCAGGTCGTCGGCATCGACGAGATCCAGTTCTTCGACGCGGGCGTAGTCGATGTTTGCATGCAGCTCGCGGACGCTGGCATCCGCGTGATCGCCGCGGGACTCGACCAGGATTACATGCGCCGGCCGTTCGGTCCGATGCCGGCGTTGCTCTCGGTCGCCGAGGATGTCTCGAAGATGCACGCGGTGTGCGTGCGCTGCCGCGGCGCCGCGCACTATTCGCAGCGCGTGGCCGGAGGCAATGCGCAGGTGGAGGTCGGCGATTCGTCGTACGAAGCGCGATGCCGCGCCTGCTTCGAGGCGTACAAATCGGCGCCTGCTGAGGAGCCGGCGGTGCAGCTGACGATGCCGGCCACGGTGTAGCGGTTCAGAGGCGTTTCACGCGAAGACGCGGAGGACGCGGAGAAAACACCTCCGCATCTCCGCGGCTCCGCGTGAAACGGTTCTGATCGCCTGCCAGCTATACTCAAACAAAGCATGGTTCTCTTCCGGCGGCTCGCCGTTCTGCCGCTTCTCTTCTGCCTGTTCGCGACGGTCCACTGCCGCCGTGCCGCCGGAGGTGATAGCGATCCTGTGGAGCGCGAGGCGGAAGCGGCGCTCATCGCCTATCTCCGCATCGATACCTCCAATCCTCCCGGCAACGAGACCGCTGGCGCCCGTTTCCTCCAGCAGTTGCTGGTGAAGGAAGGGATCGACGCGAAACTCATCGGCGCGGATCCAGCCCGGCAGTCGGTCTATGCGCGCCTTTCCTCGGGCACAAGCGAGAAGGCCCTCGTCCTTCTGCACCATATTGATGTTGTCCCCGTCGTCGCCAGCGAATGGACCAAGCCGCCGTTTGCGGGGATACGTTCCGGTGGCTATCTCTGGGGACGGGGAGCGCTCGATGTGAAGTCGCTCGGAATCGCCGAGCTGATGGCCTTCGTCGATCTGAAGCGACGCCACCTGCCGTTGCGCCGTGACGTCATTTTTCTCGCCGTCGCCGACGAAGAGATGGGCGGGCTGCACGGCTGTAAGGAGATTCTCGAACAGAATCCGGAGCTCTTCGCCAACACCGGCTTCGTGCTGAACGAGGGTGGATACAACGAGACGATCGTCGATCACGTTTCCTTCTGGGGTATCGAGGTGCAGGCGAAGGTGCCGCTCTGGCTTCGCATCACGATGAAAGGAGCGGCCGGACATTCGGCATCGCCTCCCGATGACGGCGGCGCGCTCGCGAAACTGGTCCGTACGCTCGATGCGGTGCAACGGATCCCGACGCCCTACCGCCTCACGCCCGCCGTGATGCGGTCATTTCACGCGGCTGGAAAAGCGCGGCAGGATGAACGTGGCGAAGTGTTGCGCGGCATCGCCGAGCCGATCGACACGGCGCGCGTCGATCGCGTGCTCTCGCCGGGGTACCGCTCGTTGCTGCGCGACACGATCGCCATCACGCGCATCGCCGGAGGCAACACGATCAACGCCCTTCCCGCGAGCGCCGTCGCCGACGTTGATATCCGCCTTCTCCCCGATGAGACGACCGCGCCGATGATCGAGAAGGTGAAGAAGGTGTTGGTGCCGGATGGCGGCGCGCTTCAGATCCTGCTTGCCGCGGAGCCTGTTCCTGAAAGCCCGAGCGATACGCAGCTCTTTCGCACGCTGGGGGCGGCGATGACGAAGTCTGAGCCGGACTCGGTCGTCGGTCCGATCGTGACGGCCGGCACGACGGACAGCAGGTATTTCCGCGCCCGAGGAATCGTTGCGTATGGCATCGCGCCGTTCAAGGTGAACTACTACGATGCGGACACCGTGCACGGAAACGATGAGCGCATCCGGGCGCGCTTCTTCTCCGAGGGCGTGCGGCTGATGCGAACGATCGTCGACGACTTCTGCGCGGCACCACCGCAGGAAAAACGGTAAGCGCAATGCAGCGACGTTGGGCATTTGCGATCATCGCGGTCCTTGCTCTGGGCGTGTTCGCGCCTCCGCTGTTGCGCAACGAAGTCTTCTCGATCCGCGATCACAGCGATTACTTCCAACCGCTTCGCTGGTTTACCGCGAACGAACTGCGCCAGGGACGCCTTCCGCTATGGAATGCGTACAGCGCGTCTGGTGAGCCATGGCTCGCCAATCCGCAGACCGGCGTCTTCTATCCGCCTGCCTGGATCTTCGTCGTCCTTCCGTTCACCGCGGCGTACACGCTCTATCTCCTCATTCACGTCGTGCTCCTCGGATGCGGCGGGTATCTGCTGTTCGCGCGGCTGACGAGGCCGGGCGGAGCGGCGCTCGCGGCAGCGTTGTCGCTGACATTCTGCGGTCCGGTGATGTCGCTGCTCGATGTATCGAACAACCTGACGACGTTCGCCTGGCTCCCGCTGATCCTCTGGTGCGCGCTTGCCGGTGTGTCCGCGCGCGTCAGCGCGGTGGCCATCGCTATGTCGTTTCTGGCAGGGGAGCCCTTCTTTGCCGCGGTCGGCGCGCTTCTATTTGCAGTCGTGCGGCGGCGCGGCGCGAGGGATCTCCTCGACGTCGCGCTGACGTCGTTCGCTCTGTCGTCGATTCAGCTCCTGCCATTTCTTTCGATAGTTGCCGGCAGCGACCGCGCAAACGGCGGCGTGCCGCGGGCGACGATGTTCAGCGACTCGATGCCGTTCGCCGATTGGCTCCGCGTCGTCATCCCTCCAAACCTCGGCGGCAACCCATTCGACCCGCGCCTCGGGCAGCACTTCATCCTCATTGTTTATGTTGGGATGCTGACCGTCGCCCTTGCGCTGATCGGTGTGATCGCCGGCCGCAAGCGCGCGATCGGATGGAGCGCGCTCATCATTCTCTCTGTGTTGATCGGGATGGGCGATCGTTTGACGCCGGTCGCGGAGATCCTGGCCCGCTTGCCCGTCACGTTGTTCCGCTATCCCGCTCGCGTCGTGCCTCTGGCGGTTCTGGCGATCTGTGCGCTGGCCGCGATCGGCTGCGACCGCGTGATCCCGGGACGCTGGCAGTTTGCGATTGCCGTCGTGATGTTCGCCGACGTCGTGCTGCAGATCCAGCCGCTGCTGGTCACGACGAAGTTCAACCTGCATCGCGTTCCGTACGCCACGTCGATCGGCCGCAACGCGAAGATTCTGCGCATCGACCAGCCGGCCGGCTTCGATCGCGACGGGTGGATCTCGGGCTACCTCAATCTTTACGATCGGCGATTCGACGCATCGACGCCGGCGCCACTCTTCTCGCAGCGTTACGCCGCGTACGTTCAGTCCATGCAGACGCGTCATGACCGCGCGGCAATCGATGCGCTCTCTATCGGTTACATCCTTGCGCCGCGGGCCCTGGCCGCGCTTCAGCCGGTGGCGGCGCACGAGGGAATCGTCGTCCACCGCAACGCCGCCGCCTTTCCGCTAGTGTTCTGGCGCGACGACGTCACGCACCGCATCGGGGCTGTCAAGTCGCTGGCGTTCACGCCGTCTTCGGTTTTCATCGACGTCGACATACCCGCGGATGGCGAGGTAATCCTTACCCAGCAGACTGCGCCGGGATGGCACGTCACGGTGGATGGGAGAGAGGCAACGGCGCGGGAAAATTCACTCTTTCGGGGAGTGCATGTGGCACAGGGATCGCACGCGATCAAGTGGAGCTATCGTCCGCTTCCGCTTTTCATCGGAGCGTTCCTTTCGCTCGCTGCGCTGGTGCGCTTGTTCCTTTCGAACTGGTTTGTCAAGCGTGGCGGGCGCATAAATTTTCTTCGCACATTGCGAAGAAATCCGTAGCAATTTTCAGGAAGTAGGGGTGTAGAATCGCCCCCTTCCAAACGACCGTCAGGGGCAAGATCAATGGTTAGTATCGATGATCGCTTGAATCAGATCATTCGCGAATTAATTGGCAGTGGAATCACTCTCGAGCAGGCCGTCGAGGCTTTCGAGGGGAAATACATCGTGGCCGCGATGTCGGAAACGCGCGGGAATGTGACCGCAGCGTCGAAGGCTCTCGGCGTCCACCGCAACACGCTGCACAACAAGCTCCGCTCGCAGACGATGCTCAACGGATTTGCCGACGCCATCCGCCCCGTGCGGCGCCGCATCTCCGCGAATCGTGTGACTGCGCCGAAGTCTTCGAACGGCAAAACGACGCGCTCGCGTTGACGCGAGGAGCCTCTTGCCTCAGTCGCTTTCGCTCCCCGGATCTACCGGAGTCAAACAATCGATCACCGATCTTCTTCGCAAGCGCGGCAGCCGCCTTCTTCCCGTCAAAGAAATTCACGAGCGGCTGGAAGGCATCGAAGCCTCACGTGAGGAGGTCGAGCGCGCGGTCGAAGAGCTCGAGCAGGACGGCATCATCGTCGCCGTCCGTGGCAAGCGTTACTCGCTGCTCGAGTTCACGCCCTACCACGCCGGCCGCATCCGCGTGCATCCGGACGGCTACGGCACCGTCTTCGGCGGCGGCGAAGAGCCGGACATTTTCATCGACCGCCGCTCGATGAAAGGTGCGATGAACGGCGACCTCGTCGTCGTCCGCGTCGACAAGCACAGCCCGAAGTTCCACACCATCCGGCAGCGCAAGCTGATCATCGGCGAAGTCACGACCGTGCTTCGCCGCGCCCACCGCACCGTCGTCGGCCGCTTTCACGCGGATCCGGAACAGCCTTTCGTCACTCCGTTCGACTCGCGTCTCGATCACGACATTGTCATCGACCGTAACGGCACGATGGACGCGCGCGACGAAGAGATGGTGAATGTCGAGATCGACCGCTACCCCGACCGCACCAGCCACATCGCCCGTGGCCGTGTTGTCGAGGTTCTCGGCTTCATCGGTGAGCCCGGCGTCGACATCGAACTGGTCATCCGCAAGCTGCAGATCCCGCATCGCTTCCCACCTGAGGTGTTGGCGGCTGCCGACGCCATTCCCGATGAGGTTACGGCAGCGGAGATCGCGAAACGCGTCGACCTTCGCGAGCACAACATCGTCACGATCGACGGCGAGACCGCGAAAGATTTCGACGACGCCGTCGAAGTCCAGCAACTCCCCAACGGCAACTATCTCCTCGGCGTCCACATCGCCGACGTTTCGCACTACGTCACCGAGGGAAGCGCGCTTGATGAGGAAGCCTTCGAGCGCGGGACATCGGTCTACTTCCCTGGCCGCGCCGTTCCGATGCTGCCGGAGCGCCTGTCGAACGGAATCTGTTCGTTGAATCCGCGCGTCGAACGGCTCACGTTCTCCGTTGACATCGAGATCGACCGGAAGGGACGCTTCGTCGATCGCAAGGTCTATCGCTCCGTCATCCGCACGAAAGAGCGCACGACGTACACGAACGTGAACGCGTTTCTCGTCAACGAAGGCGTGGCCCAGCCGAGCGGGATGCCGCCGCATGGCGTCGTCGTTCCGCCGCCCGAGGAGTTGCGCGCGCGCTACGGCTATCTGCTCGATGACTTCACGCGCATGCATGCGCTCTACGACATTCTGCGCAAGCGCCGCGAAGCACGCGGCTCGATCGATTTCGATCTGCCCGAAGCCGAAGTCATTCTCGACTCCGAAGGGGTGATCGATGCCATCAAGCCGACCGGCCGCAATGTCGCGCACCGCATCATCGAAGAGTTCATGCTGGCCGCCAACGAAGTGGTCGCCTCCGAGCTCGTCTTCGCCAATCAGCCCGGCATCTTCCGCGTTCACCAGCAACCGGATCCGCAGAAGCTCGAGGATCTGCGCGAGATTTTGAAGGAGTTCAAGCTGACGCTGCGCGGCGATCTCGAAGAGATGCGGCCGGGCGAGTTGCAGCGCGTGATGAAGTCGGTCGAAGGGACGCCCGAAGAGCGCTTCCTCTCGAACATCGTGCTGCGTTCGATGAAACGTGCGTACTACTCCGAGGAGAACGTCGGCCACTTCGCGCTGGCGATCGCCAACTATGCGCACTTCACGTCGCCCATCCGCCGCTATCCCGATCTCATCGTCCATCGCCGCCTCGGCGAAATGGTCGACAAGGGACCGCTATACGGCGAGCGGCTGGCGGAGGTCGAGCGCGCCCACCCGCTGTACGCTGCGCAATCGAGCGACCGCGAGCGGCGCGCGGACGAGGCTTCGCGCGAAGTGCTGGAGTGGAAGAAAGTCATCTTCATGCGCGACAAGGTTGGGCTGAAGTTCACCGGCATCGTCACCGGCGTCGCCGCGTTCGGCCTCTTCATCGAGCTCGATGAGATCTTCGTGCAGGGGATGGTGCCGGTGGCGACGATCGGCGGCGACTTCTGGGTCTTTCGCGAGCGCGAGCACCGGCTGCGCGGCGATTCCACCGGCCGCGAGATGCGCCTCGGCGACAAAGTGACGATCGAAGTGAAGTCGATCGACGAAGACCGGCATCAGCTCGAGTTCCGCCTCATCGAGATCGGTGGTTCGCCTATTGCACTGCGCGAGCGATAGTTAGCCGATAATCCCAGCGGAAGGACCGCATACGAATGGCCGATCAAAACGACCTTGCCGCGCAGATCAGGAATCTCGTCGATCAGCGGGTCGCCCTCGAAACGAAACTGCAGAACGAGCCGGGGGAGCTCTCCGAATCCAACGCGCGCAACTACGACGCCGCATACAACGACTTGCAGCGCAAGCTCGCCGCGATCTTCAAGCAGACGGACGAGGAGCAGCCGCGCATCACGCTGATGCTCGAGCTGATGCGCATCCTGGAGAACCGACTCGTCTACCTCCACAACTTCATCGTTGACGCCACGTCCGACAACCGCGTCTTCGCCCAACTCGTCATGGAGTTCATCGCCCAGTTGCTGTCGCAGCGAAGCAACGTCCTGACGAATCTGGAAGCGACGTATTACGGCGCAGTTGCCACGCTATACGCGGGAGATTTAGCGGGCGCGCGGAAGGGTTTCGCCGCGGCGTGCGCCTCGGAAGAGTCCGACGAAGCCAACGACATCAAATACAAGTCCTACGTCATCCTCGGCCATCTGTCGCACGAAGAGCGCGATTACGCCAAGGCGAAGGACCTGCACGACCAGTCGATGCGCTATTCGCAGAACAACAATGTGACTGCGCAGGCGCTGGCGCTCAAAGCGCTGAATTCCTACGCCCTCGGCGACCGCGCCGACGCGCTGCACCTCTTTCAGGAGTCGCTCGAGCTCTTCGACGCCAATCAGCCGTTCTTCAACTCGTACTTCTTCCGCAACGCGCTTCTCTTCTGCGGCGCAATTCATTTCGACAGCAAGGATTACGCGAGCGCCGAACCGTATTACCGGCGCGTGCTGCTGAACGTCGAGCAAACCTCCTACGACTATTTCGACGCCCAAACTCACCTCGGCCGCATCGCCTACACGCAGCAGCACTACGACGATGCGGTCGCATGCTTCGAAAAGGCCGTTCAGGCCCAGAAACTCAGCGAAAACGAATCGATCGTCGACACATGGTTCTGGATTGCCCGCACCCACCTCAAACGCAACGACCCCGCCGCCGCCCGCACATATCTCGAAAAGATCGCCGCCTCGGACGTGAAGTACGAAAAAAAAGCGCAAGCGGCGGAGCTGCTGCAGAAAATCCCGTAGGCGCGGTGAGACTCCGTGGTTCCAGGAAGCGTAGCGCCGCCGGCCCGGCGGCTGGACCGCCAGCGGCCCGCTGGCGACTCAACAACGTTATCGAGATCTGGCCACGGTTGCCGAAAAGAGCAGGAACTAAGGCGACGTGATACTCTCCGTGTCGCAATCCCTGAACATGACGCTCGCTCCCTTGCATTGCTTGCTTTTCTTCTGGCCACTACTTCGTTCGGCGCGATGAGCGAGGCGCAATCGATCGTGCTCACCGGCAAAGAAATCGTTGCCGCGAGTACGGCTCAGACGATTGTGGTCGCCGGGAACTTCACGCTCGGTGCGGGGAACACCTTGCAGGTAACAATCACGCCGGCGACGTCGACTCCATACGTGACGGTTGGTGGGATCGTTACCCTTGGAAATCCGCCGTTGGTGGTGATCAACACAGCACCGATTACCGCCGGCACTGTGATCACCGTCATCAGCAATGATGGCCCGAGCCCGGTCGCAGGAACGTTCGCTGGATTGCTCGAAGGTGCGGTCGTCACGACAGCAACCGGACAACTCTTCCGCCTCTCATACGTCGGCGGCGACGGAAACGACGTAACGCTCACAGCGCTCCCGACGGTCCCTCTGCTCGGGCATACCGCACTGATGGTGTTGATCGTGGCGCTGGCGCTCGTCGCAATCAGGCCGTTGCGCGCGGCATTCTAGCTTAGAGCCTTCGGTTTCGATGCCCGGCACGCGCGAGTTGCTCAACTGCTTCCAAGAATCGCATAGCGAACAGAGCTATTGAGAATTCGTTTCGCCGGAGGCTCCATGCGCAGACAGGGTTCTTGGCATCAAGTTGTCCTGCACGATCGGTTACGACCTTCATTACACAACAAAGTGATGACCATCACGCCATGGAGGGTGATCAGCGAATTTCTCTCCGTCCCGGGAATTAACGAGGGCAGGATGGGGATTCCCCGTCACCAACCATCCCTGTAGTCGACATTTGAAGTTTGTCCCGAAATCCGGACACAATCCAGTGGAGGCGTTGATGAGAGTATTGCTCGCAGCAGTCGGTGTGTGTCTTCTTGTTTGTACCAATCTAGCCGCGCAAGACAATCCCTCACAAGCGTCCGGCGACACTGCCACCAAAGAAGCGAAGAGTGACGCGGTTGCCTCTCCGCCGTCCCCTGCTGCGACCGTGATGAGGTCGCAGCCACCGACCTACGACCCGGCGCCGGACTCGAGCAGCCTTACGGCAAATGCAGGGCGTCCCTCGGTGTCCGCGATCGGCGGCTTGGTGCCCCATGCTCTCACGACCACCGTCGTGCCTCTCGGAGGTGCAGATGCTTCAAGCTGGTGGGAGATCGACGATTCGAATAGCAAGGGGCTGTTTCGAGTGAGTGGCGATGGCAAAGTCGGAATCGGTACGACGAGTCCGGTAGTGAGCTTGGATGTCAATCCATCTTCTAGCACCGCCTACATACAGGCTAAGGGAACTTACGCAGGACTCGTTCTGAACCACACGACAACCAACGCCCAGAGCGCCATAAATTTTAGGGAAAATGGGACGGAACAGTTCATTCTCGGCACTGGCGTTTATAACCCGGATTCGACAAATTTCGACATTGGTACAGCGGTAGCTAGCCTATTTAGAATTCAAGCCAACGGCAACGTCGGCATCGGTACCGGCACGGCGAGCTTATTATTCAAACTGGATGTCAAGACAGGTGCAAGTGAGCATCTGGCCGTTGGTAGCGCCCACGATGGTTTTGGCTTTGCGGCGCCGTTGTTAGACGCGGTCGACGACTCTAACAACCTATTGCCAATGGTCTACAACGCAAGCAAGCACGTATTCTACAACGGCAGCGTCGGCATCGGCACGTGGGCGCCAAACGCAGCTCTCGATGTACTGGGCAATCAAGCCATCATCCGCCAGTCCGGCGGCGGTGGCAATATGCAATTGGGAGATCGTTCAGGAAACTCCACCGGATACTTCACCTTTGCGAACTCGAACAGCTTTACGAATTGGCGGATCACGTCGAATAACAACCTGCCCGGCGGACTGGAGTTCATGCCGTCCACAGCAGCCGGTGGCAATACGTATACGACTTCCGCAGTGGCGTTTACGAATGCCGGCAGCGTCGGCATCGGCACGCCCTCGCCGAATGCCAGACTGTCACTAGGTGGCGGGCCCGCTGGTATCAAGCAACTACTATACGATGACCCGGGTATCAGCCCGAACTACAAAATGGGTTTTGGGGTCAACCTTGCGAATCCGGGTGTCAGTTCGTCAATCGACGTTTTGATGGGCCTGGGAACAGGCACTGACAACAGTTTCAACGTTGTCAAGCCGACAAGTGCCTGGCCGTATTCTACGTACACCAAGCTTCTGACGGTGGCCGAAAACGGCGACATGCATACCAAGGGCAATATCACTGCCGACGGAAGCATCAGCGCCAGCTTCCAGGACGTGGCCGAGTGGGTGCCCGTATCAGAACAAATGACTCCCGGCACGGTCGTCGTTGTGAGTGACGGCACGAAGAACACGGTGGCGCCCTCGAACAGTGCCTACGACACGCGCGTAGCGGGCGTGGTGTCGGCGGCCCCTGGCCTTCTTCTTGGCGTGGAGGGCTCTTCCAAGGCTAAAATCGCTACAACCGGACGCGTGAGAGTACGCGTCGACGCCAACCTGGGCGCCATTCACCTCGGCGACCTTCTCGTCACGAGCGACACTCCGGGCACAGCCATGAAATCCGATCCCCTCGACCTCGGCGGCGTAAAGATCCACCGGCCGGGCACGCTCATCGGAAAAGCCCTGGAGCCGTTGGACAAGGGACAGGGCGAAATCCTCGTGCTTCTCAGTCTGCAGTAGAACAGCCAGCTATTCGTCCCAATAGAAATAAGGGCAGGGGTTTCCTTCCCACGACTTCGGCCCCAACGGAGGCAGCAATGAAAGCGGCGTTTGCAATCATCGGTTTGTGTTTCGCGGCAGTGATGGACCTGGCAGCGCAGCCGTGCTACTTCAGCACACCCGCGACCCTGGCCCCGAACCCCTGCACCAATGTGGGCATCGGCACGCAGTCGCCGACAAGCATTCAATCGAATGGCCCGGTGCTTCATCTGTCTGGACAGGGACCGTCATTGCGCATTCAGGATACCTTGTCGGGCGGCGATTGGAATCTGTTTGCGAGAAACGGAGGATCTACCAACCTCTTCAGAATCTATGACAACGCCCACAATGCTGACCGCCTTACCATCGACGGAGCAGGCCACGTCGGGATCGGCACGACAGTGCCACTCTCGACGTTGGATGTGTCGGATGAGACACGGCACACGTGGCTGCAACCTAGAACGGTTGAGAGCGGCACCGGATTGAAGGCAGGGATCGATCTGGCATCCTACGGCGCCTATAAACTCAATTTGGCGGGAGACATCGCAGGGGGGGGAACAAGCGGCGGCGTCAGCCTTTCCTATTATAACGCCAGCACGGGAGCCTGGAATTCAGCGGTCGACATCAAGAATGCCGCAGGAATGGGCAATCTACTGCTGATGCAGGATGGCGGCAGCGTCGGTATCGGCACGGCGAGCCCAGTACTAAAACTGGATGTCAAGACAGGTACAAGTGAGCATCTGGCGGTTGGTAGCGCCCTCGGCGGTTTTGGCTTTTCGGCGCCATTGTTAGACGCAATCGACGACTCTAACAACCTATTGCCAATGGTCTACAATGCAAGTAAACATGTATTCTACAACGGCAACGTCGGCATTGGCCAGATGGCACCATCCGCAAAACTCGAGGTCTTTGGACCTTCGGACGCGGCATTCACAGGCACAAGTAACAGCCTGCTCTACCTGAACTCCGATGACACGAACAATAATTGGCGCGGTGTGACGTTCGGCAGAGGCGGCTATGCGCTGGGGAAAATCGGTATTCAAAGAACCTCAAGTGGCAGTTATATGGCCTTTGGCACGTCGAATAATTATGGCGCCGGAGTTACCAAACAGGCGATGACCATCGATCCGGCTGGCAATGTCGGCATCGGCACGCCAGCGCCGAGTGTGGCGCTCGACGTCGTTGGAAGCATTCACGCGAGTGGCGGCATCTATGCGGACGGAACGGTCCGAGCCACTTTTCAGGACCTTGCTGAGTGGGTGCCCTCGTCAGGCGAGATCGCGGCCGGGACTGTGGTGATCGTGAGTGAGAGCGTCGGCAACACGGTTGTCCCTTCGACAGCCGCTTACGACACCCGGGTTGCCGGTGTCGTCTCTCCTGCTCCCGGACTTCTCCTCGGCATCGAGAGTCCTTCCAAGTCTAAAATCGCCACAACCGGCCGCGTGAAAGTACGCGCCGACGCCAGCAAAGGCGCCATTCACCTCGGCGACCTTCTCGTCACCAGCGACACTCCCGGCACCGCCATGAAATCGGAGCCTCTGGACCTCGGCGGCGTCAAGATCCACCGCCCCGGCACCCTCATCGGCAAAGCGCTCGAACCGCTTGCCAAGGGACAGGGCGAGATTCTTGTTCTACTTAGTCTTCAGTAAGGCGAGGTCCTAAATGAAAAAGACTTCCTGTTTCGTAGCAATAGGTCTCGCGGCGCTATTTTTCGTCACTCGATCGGCCGGAGCCGATCCGGGATTGACCGTTACCCTCGGCGCCCACACCGTGTCGGCATCCGGTCTGTCCCGCGGGGGCACTGCGGTATTTTTCGCCGTGCTCCACGAACCAATTCCCGGTGCCTACATGAACCGCGTCAGCCGAATCGCAAGAGTGGTTGTGGACGACGACCACGATGGCGTGGTGACACTCGATCTGGGGCGTGCGATTCCGGCAATTTCGACATGGGCGGTCGTCGAGCCGCAAAACGGACACTACGGGCTTGCAACCGGCGGCCGCTTTGCCCTGAGGACGGTGCCGATCGCGCCCGACGCACTTCGTAAGGGAGCGGGCGGCGCGATCGACCGCATCGCCTTCGATCATGCCTCTCTAGACCTCTTGTATGTCCATCCGGGCAAGGGTGCCTGGACCTGGTCAGCAATGGATGGCGACCCGGCGACAGATGTCGACAGAGAGAGTGGTGTCACCGCGGTCAGCTTGAGCAAGGCAAGGCCGGTCGGTGGGGGACCGCAGGGAATCACCGATCTTGCGCTGGGGGGCACTCTCGTGGCGATCGATCCCGACCGGATGGAGATTGCGATTGTGCAGATCGACGGCAAATTGATCGGGGGTGCACGGTGAAGCGCCTTCTCGCAGCTCTTGGCATCTCCCTTTGCGCTCAACTCGCCTTCGGCCAGCATCCGAACGATGCCCGGGGATTTGAAGCGGGGAAGGTCTATAACTTCAATGACGTCGATACCGTCAATTCGTTCAACGGCAACTTGATGGTGCACCTGCCCATCGGCCCGGCGTATCACGTCAACGGTGCCCTTTCGTACCAGCTTGGGCTTGTCTACAATAGCCATTGCTGGCGATTCAACCCGAATGACAGTGACGAGAGCGGAGACGTTATCAAAGCCTATCCCATTGGCTCTTTTAACGCCGGCTTCGGCTGGACTCTCTCGCTCGGACGGCTATTTTATGGCGGCGACCCGGAGATCATGGGGTCCACCGCCTCCTGGACCTATCAAAGCAGTGACGGAGCCGACCACAACTTCTATTCGACGTTGCATAACGGGGTCGGTACTGCTGTTGCCGACGTCTACTATACGCACGACGGCTCCTATATGCGCCTCTCAAAGGTTGGCGATCAGCGCATTGTTGAGTTTCCCGACGGTACAAAGAACGAGTTCACGCAAATCAATCGGACAACCAGTCCATGGAGCTCGTCCACGACCAGCCAGGATTGGGTGCTTACAGGAATCGCGGATCAATTCGGGAATCGCGTGGACATCGTTTACACTACCACTGTGGCGTATGCCGAAATCTGGACGATCACGGACAGCGCACGTACAACAAGCGTCTACTTCAAGACCTCAGGGACCCCTTCGCAGTCTCCTTCGCCATCGCCGGCAAACGTTGTGCTCGATCACATCGATACACAAATGACCGGTGGCGCGCTGGCAACCTATGGGTTCACCACGCAGACGCTGCCGGTTCCGTTGCCGAATACGGACACGTCAAACAGAACGGACACGATTTTAGTAACGGTTCTCACTGCGGTGACACCGCCGGCAGGGAACCCCTACAGTATGATGCTGAATGGAGCGCCCGCATACGACACCACGCCGGTCACAAACGGGGCTGGTGGGATCAGGGGACAGACCCCGGGTGTGCTCACGCGTCTGGTCCTTCCGACCTTGGGCGGTATCGGCTGGACTCATCAGACCGTCCAGTTCACCCCGGGGAGCCGCGACCTCATGAGGTCGCCGGCGATCGAGCGTCCGATAGGAGTTGTGGCGCGGACAACCTACGATGCGAGCGGACAGCCGCTTGGCACATGGACGTATGGCCGGAGATTCAGCAGCGTTCCCAATCCATGCCTGCCGACGCCCTTTTGCCTTGACCCCAAAACCGGCGAGCCAATGCCGGAATGCCCAAGTGGCCGCTCGAGGCAACTGACGACGTGGGTCACGGAGCCGGCGGTCGCGGGCGAGGAAGTTAAAACCACGATCAGCTATTTCAGCAATTATGAATCCGTATCTACCAACCCCGACGGCGATACCTGCGACACCTCACCGGAAGGCTGGAGTCATGGTGAGCACGGACTGCCGTTTACACGCTATGCGTCCCTGAGCGGGCGGTTTCTTTCGAGCGAGGTGCGAACGGGGGCCAACTTCAGCGGCGAGTGGCTCGACGGCCGGGGCATGATGGCGCTACCGACGGACGGCGTCTCCAAGCAGGTGCGCGCTACATACGTCGCTTACCAGATCGACAACGGATCGGGCGTCAATGGATCGTACGACGAGCAGGTTCCTATCGAGTACAATGCAACACCGAAATCGACCGCGACATATTTCTACGACGACGCATCCACGTGCGGGTCGGGAAGCGAGCGGTGTTTCACGGCCGTGAACAATTACAGCTTCGACAGCTACGGCCATTTCCGTCAGGCATCGACCGACGGGAATCTGCCAGGGAGCGGCAAGTTCCGGACCACTTTCACGAACTACAACGCCGCGCCAACGACAGCACGCTGGTTCCTCAACACGTCATCCGAGCAGTGCACGGCGGACGAGAGCTCGGTTCGCACGACCATGTTGACCGCCTGCACTGATCTGCCGGGCGCACTGATGACCAAGACACAATACGACGCATACGGCGCGCTCACCGCTCGCCGCACGCTTGTGAATCCCGGGGGGCCGCTCGCCACGTCCGACCTCCTCGCGACGTTCGCACATGACTCGTACGGCAATCTCACCTCGGAGCAATACTTCGGCGGCGACACGCAACAGGTTGGTGCGAGCGACAGCACTCCGTTCGCCGCGGTCAACAATGCAACCCCCCCTGCCGCGATCAGCGCGCAATACGGTATCACGCATACTTTGACCTATTCCGGAGGCATCGTCACGCACGACATCGCGACGTACGACGGCACAACCGGCTTGATTGCATCGGATACTTCATACGACCCAGCGACCGGTCTTGTAACCGACACGAAAGACGCCTCTGGACTCAACACTCACTACGGATACGACCTGCTGGGCAGGATTTCGAGCTTCGCGCCTCCAGGCGTCGCATCGACCGCGTATACGTACCCGAACGCGGTGGTTTCAAATGGAGTATTCACCCCGGCAAAGGCCGTGGCGGTCACGGACTCGTTGAGCACCACCATCGGGAAAATCAGCAGAGAGTACCAGTACGACCCATTCGGCAGACTGTGGCGGGAGAAGTCGCTGCTTCCCAATGACACGTGGAATATCTCTCAGACCGACTACGACATCCTTGGAAGAAAAATCGCCGTCTCGACGCCCGAGCTTCTGAGCGGCAGCGAAAGCAATTTCGCCCCCTCCCCCCATCACCAGACGACGTACTCTTCCTTTGATCCGTTTGGCCGGGCAAAGATCGTTCGGATGCCCGACTACTGCATCCAGAACTGCGGCAGCGCGGAGCTCACGAAGAGCGAGACGTCCTTCGCCTTTGCGGGCGTGCGCACGGTGACGCGAACGTCCAATGTTCACACGCCAGGCGGCGATGTCGACACCGCGACGATCGAGCAATACGACGCGCGAAACCGTCTCATTTCACTCACGGAGCCTACCGGCACGATTACCAGCTATGCCTACGATGCCGCCGATCACCTCACCGCGGTCAGCATGCCGGGAGACAACGCTATCATCCAGCATCGCTACTTCACGTATGACGGTCGAGGGTTTCTGAATTCGGAGCAGCATCCCGAGCTTGGTATCAGCGGGGATGGAACGACGATCTACAGCGAGTACGACGCGCGCGGACACGCCCACCACAAGCGCACCGGTTCGGCAGGCGGGAAATATGATCTGTCGTTCGTCTACGATTCCGCGGAACGGCTGACCAGCGTCAGCGACAACGGTGGAAGTCATACGGTAAAGTCGTTCACCTATGCCGATGCCAACGGAACGGGTTCTCCCGTGGACTATGCTAAGGGAAAACTTCACAGCGCAGTGCGCAACAACCCAATGCCGTCGCCTCTCTCCGGTGATGTGGCCGTCACGGAGACCTACAAGTACGTGAACGCGGCGGGACGGCCCTCGGAGCGCGAGACGGAAGTCAAATCCGGCACGACTACGATCCAATCATTCCAAGAGACGTTCACCTATGATTCGCTCGGCGCGATCACGGAGCCAGGTTATCCAACCTGCGTTTCACCTGTCACCTGCTCCATTCCTACGCTTGCCACGGCGACGAATGAATACAAAAATGGTTTCTTATCCAAGGTCAACGGGTTCGGTACGCTCGGTTACAACGCCAATGGCACTCTCGGCAGCGTTGCGCACAATAATGGCGTGACCGACACAATGGAGCCGGACGTCAATGGCATGCCGCGGCCGAAGGCTCTCGACTACGCCGGCTGGACGGCCCAGACGTGTTCCGGTCCATCCACGCTCACGATTACGGCGGGGAGCACCGCACTCGATCCGATCAATCAGGGCACCACGCTGACGGCGAGTGCTACGGCCTGTACCGGCACTGTTACCTACCAGTGGTACCAAGGCAATCCAACTCCGCAGCCGGGCTCCCCACTAAGTACAGGTCCCACCTATCCGACCGGATCTCTGCAGACGACGACGAACTTCTGGGTAAGGGCAACCGATTCGACGGGCTCGACGGACAGTGTCCCGATTACCATCACCGTCAACGCATTGTGCACACCGCAGATCTCTGAGCAGCCTCAAAGTCAGACGATCGCTTTATGGGCTAACGCGTCTCTTCACGTCAGCGTGACCGGCTGCACACAGCGGAACTTCTATTGGTGGATGGGTCCACGGGGAGACAAAGCAAATTCGCTAAATCTCGGTTCAGGAACGGTCGGCAGCGGCATTTCGACATTGTATGGCTTCTCCCCGGGCCAAACTGTCTCCGTCTGGGCCGAGATCTATGGCAACACGCTCAATACGGTTTACAGCGAGGCTGCGACCATCACCGTTGTGCCGCCGGTGCCGACGGCGCTGAACGCCTATCTCACTCCGAATCAGTCCAGCCCGTTCACTTCGATCACGGTTTCCTGGCAGGGTTCCGGCGCCGATCACTACACTCTCCAGCGCTGCTCATCGAGCGGATGCAGCTCATTTACCGCGGCGAGTCCGTTCGTAGACGGGAACCGCACTCCCAATACGACCTATGTTTATCGGGTCGCTTCGGTTGACTCTTCGGGAAACGGTGTGTCGAACTGGAGCGCTCCCGATCTCGCCACGACGATAACCTTCACCCCGGCGGTTGCAAACGCGGTAATCACCCGAGCGTACTTCAACGAGCTTCTGGCCGGAGTCAATTGTCTGCTCGCTGCCTCCGGCGCCACGCCCGTAACGTGGGCAGGAATACTCCCCACCGGAGTCCCGATACCTCCGGCCCCTGGACAGCCTGCGGGAGGAACCATCTACGCAGCCCACGTCAATGTTCTGCGGACGCAGATGGATCTTGCGCTTGGCCGCCTCGGTTTCCCGACGCCGGCGTACACCGACACTCTGACGACCGGGTCTCCGATCAAAGCGCTCTACTTCACTGAGCTTCAGAGCCGCACGCAATGAGCACGCAAGGACGAGAGATCATGCGCAAAGCGAATCGCGTTGTTCGTAATATCATCATCACGGCCCTCGCCGCATTCGCGGCGGTTGCGCCCGGGGTGAATGCAGCAGAGCTGAAATTCCGCGCGGCGCCTGGTTCGGAACCGGTCGTCGGCCACTACCTCGTCAGGCTTGACGACTCGATTTCCGGCGATGCTGCTCGCGGGTCAGCCGAAGCGCTGGCCCGTGCCTATGGCGGACAGCTCGAGATCTACACATCCTCGGACGTCCGGCGATTCGCCATCGTCATGTTGCCGGCTCGCGCCCGCACCCTCAGCGCAGACCCGCGGGTGCGCGAGGTCGTCGGGACCGCCCAGGGCGACGACGCGTTGACACCACCACCGGCTTCTGCCGCAAGTCTTTCCACGCGTCTGGTTCCTGGGGCGCTCGACAGCTCATCGAGTGGTACCTACCTCTACGATGGATCGGGTAACATCAAGTCCATCGGCAGCGACGCATTCTCGTATGACGTGAACGGAAGACTGAAGCAGGCCACCGTGCTCGGGAACCAACAGACGTTCACCTATGACCCCTTTGGCAACCGCGCGACGGCCGTCCGCGCGAACGGCGCTGTCGGTTGCGTCGGCGGATGCGACCTCCCCGTTACGCCAAACCAACAGACGAACCACATAGCCGAGGCGTCCTACGACGTTGCCGGGAACGCAACGAGCCTGAACGACGCGACATATAGCTTCGACGGGACCGGCATGGTGACACGGGCCATAGTTGGGACCGACGACCGTATGTTCCTCTACACCGCCGACGACGAGCGCATTGGCGTGCGGCAGGGCTCGTCCTGGACGTGGAGTGTGCGCGACCAGAGCGGCAAAGTGCTGCGCGAATTCTCCAGCCTCGAGACCTCCTCCTCGCCGCTGGCGCTGAGCAGCCACACGTGGACCAAAGACTACGTCTGGCGCGACGGCCAGCTCCTTGCCTCAGTCTTCCCCACCACGCAGGGAACGATCAGTCCCACCACGACCTACCACTACCACCTCGACCACCTCGGCACCCCGCGCTTGGTGACGAAGGAGCTTGGTGTCCTCGTCGGCAAGCACGCCTACTACCCCTTCGGCGCTGAGATGGACTTGACGCCGAAAGAGGCCACGACCGAGCTGATGAAGTTCACCGGGCACGAGCGGGATATTGTGGCCGGTGCTGGCAATAGCGTCGATTACATGCATGCGAGGTACTACAACCCGGCATTCGGACGGTTCTTATCAGTCGATCCCAAGGGGCGCTATACCGAACAGCGGCGCCCACAGGCGTGGAATCGCTATGTTTATTCGCTCGACAACCCTTTGCTTCTTGTGGACCCCGATGGCAGAGATCCACGCATATCAACGTTGTTTGCAAATTTCGGCAATGCGTTCGAGCATCTGAGAAATGCCGGTACTGCGCTCGCACATGTTCCAATAATCAATGCTCAACTTAAAGTATGGGGAACCCCGGGTGGGGAATTCAATGTGGGGAAACTCGACGGAAAGGCGGGAGCAGATATTCGAATCAAAGCCGACGTACACGGCGAGATAAAAGCGATAGTCTCGGCGCAGGCCACGGTAGGTAGTATCGGTCCCCAGTTCCAGGCTTCGTTGCCATTGCTTAGGAACGGGCAAGCATTCCCGGACGGCGCTAGACCACAGTTTGACGGTGCAGCCATTTACAGGGGTGGCAATGACAGCCCTGACAATGGGGCGAAAACTAACTTGCACCAAGCGACAGTCACTGGGAATGCCGGCTCCGTCGCGCTGCAGGTGGGTGTAGATTATGGGCAAGCTGCCCAAGCTGTCATGGAGTGCGGCGCGGCGGCACGAGAGCTCGTGAAAGATGAAGGAGCGAAACCGGACTGGACAAAGGAGAGTAGCCTCCCACCATGAGTGAGGTAGGTTTTATTAGAAAACTGCGCGTCATTGCGGTAGTCACGCTCTGCATGTGGATCGCGATATCTGTTGCTAGCAAAGTCAGCGCTCGTGCCGAATTTGTTTGCGCGATTCTGTTGGCGATATTGCTTGCGGCGTGCTGGATAGGCTCGGTGTGGTTGTGGACTAGAGTGTCAGCGCGCACAGGCTATCACTTTGCTGCGTTGCCGCTACTGGTGCTATTCGGTTTTGTTTGGGGATGGGCCTACATCCTTGCCGCTGCAGGCTCGTTTGATGCAACGAGCGAATGACACCGTCGCGATGGCAGCATGCGGAGACTCCTTGCAACGTAGGCCGATGGAGCGGGACGCCGAGTGATTAAGGACATCATTTATGTCATCGCAGAGATCGTATTCCTGGCGATCGGCGTCTTGACGGTCGGAAGTTGCGTCTGGGACGGCTATCGCGGGCTACGCAGTCGCAGCTGGCCTATCGCAGACGGGATCATCCTTGCGTCTGAAATCCGCGAAGCCAACAGTGTCGATGGCGGTCATCTCTATCGCTACGTCATTACTTATCAGTTCAAGGTCAGAGAGTCCGATTATTTTGGCCACCGCCTGTACTTCGGTGACCGTCTGGAGTTGCCGGTCTCTTTCGTGGCTCGGAGGTATCGGCGGCGCCACATGGCTGGCACCTCTGTCAGCGTCTTTTATAACCCGAAAAGCCCAGTTGAGTCAGTTCTCCAGCCAGGTTTGAATGAAGCTCTGATTTATACTTTCGCCGGGGGCACTATCTTCGTGTTGTTTGCACTGCTCATGTTGTTTTGACGAGTTCCCGGGAACTCGCGACTGGTGGGCCAGTGCGAACCGTGTTACGGAACAAAACGTGCAGCGCCTTCGAGGTACACGTCCCCCAGCCCCTCGAACATCGCGAGACAAGCCCGGACGAGGAGGCCGCGCATCGGACGCGCGTCGCGGAACGACGGAGGCTATGTGAGCGGACACGACATCGTTGTAATTGGAACCTCGGCTGGCGGGTTGAAAGCGCTGAGCGCGCTGCTCGCTGGGCTGCCGGGGCCAACCTCGGCGCGGCCGTTTTTGTCGTGCAGCACCTCGCGGCTGACAAGAAGAGCTATCTGACCGATCTTCTCGGAGATGTCACCGATCTGCCTGTCGGTTCTCCTGACGACAATGAGGTGTTTCGGATGGGGCACGTCTATGTGGCTGCTCCCTGCTATCACCTGATTCTGAGTAGTGATCGCGTACGCGTCACGCGTGGACCGCAGGGGAACCGGTTCCGGCCATCGATCGACGCGCTTTTCCGGTCTGCCGCGCGCTCGCACGGTTCTCGCGATCGGAATGGTGCTGACGGGGTATCTCGACGACGGCACGGTCGGTCTGCAGACGATCAAGAAGCGGGGAAGGATCACGGTCGTGCAGGATCCGGCGGAAGCGGAGTATCCGCGCATGCCGCGGACGGCGCTGCGGTATGTCCAGATCGACCATACGGTTCGCATCGCGGATTCCGGCCCGCTGCTGATGCGGCTGGTCTCCGAGCCGCTGGCACTGCAGGAAGGCTTCCCGACCACCAGGGCGATCGAGATCGAATCGAGCAGAGCGGAGCAGGTCATGAACAGAGTTCTGAAGAATGTAAAACAGATCGGGGAGCGAACGACCTATACCTGCCCCCGACTGCAACGGCGCGATGTGGCAGATTGGCGATGAGGAGCCTCTCAAGCTTCGCTGCCACGTCGGCCACTCGCTTACCGGCGCGTAGGTGCCACCGAACTGATCGAGGTTAGCTGACGAGACCTGTATCTCTGCTGCGCGCTCGTCACTGTAGGGCGAATGGGACCGGCTCGATCCTGGCGGTGCAGCTGGTGTCGAGGTTCTTTTCGCTGCCTCGCTGGATGAAGTCCGTCGTGATGCGGTCGAGGCACTCGATCCCCTTCTCGCCACCGAATCCGTGGCCGCCTCCCGGGACGACGATGTGTATGGAATGTGGGAGGGTGCGTGCAGCCTGTTCGGCCCAGGCGGCCGGAGTCACGGGGTCGCGCTCGCCTGAGAGCAGGAGGGTGGGCGCCTCAGAGCGCACCGGCTGCGTGAACCCGGCCGGGGTTTCGCCCTGCGGCCACGCCGCGCAGGCTGCCTTCTGCGCGCGCGCGCGAAAGTCGCCCAGAAAAGTACCCTTGGCTGCCTTCTCGGCCTCGGCGAGCGTGAAGAGGGGAACATCCTCGGCGCAGGTTACCGAGAGGTAGAACCCGTCCGACAGAGACGCGACGAAGTTGCCGAAGAAATACGCTCGTTCAGCGATTGGAGTGAAGTTGCCTTGTGTCGCCAGATGGATTTGGAGAGGGATTTGTGCCGCGGTAACCGGCGTGTAGAGCATGTAACGGATTGTCTGCGCAACGGCGCTGCGGCCGAGCACGAGTTTGATCTGACGTCCGTCACTCGGTTCTTTGAAGGTGGCCTCGACGGGTTGCCTTTCAAGCTTGGCGAGGAGGCGATCGAGCTCGCCGGCTGGATCGGGGAATGCCGTGTGACAGGTGGAGTCTCTTGCGCACCCGGCGAGCACCTGGTCGAGGGCCGTCTGGGCATCGTGGGCGAAGTAAAGCGGCATGCGAGTGTCGGGAGGAACGATGCCCTGGAGCACAGCCGTTCTTACGTGCTCAGGATGCCGGCGCATGTAATTCAGCGCCGCGAACGTGCCGTAAGAGTCCCCCTCGAGGTTGATGCGGTCATAACCTAGCGCGGCGCGGATATCGTCTACGTCATCGACGGCCAAGGTCGTCGTGTAGAGCTTCAAATCCGCTCGCTTCTCGAGCGCCAAGCGGCAGGCGCGAACTCCATCCACTGGCAGGAAGCTCTCCAGGAAACCAAGCACACCCTTGTGTCCCTGGAGCGACTTGCACTGCAATCCGTTTGAGTCACCTGTGCCGCGCAGGTCGACGAGCACAAGGTCTCTTGTGCGATTGAGATCGGCGTTCGCCGCGAGCTCGTCCGCTGCCGACTCGACGGCCGACATTCCGGGGCCGCCTTCGAACACGAAGATGGGATCGGATGCACGGTCGGGACTGCTTGCAGGCAGCACAACGACTCGCAGAGATATCGTTCTACCCGACTGCCGTTTGCGATCTTCAAAGACCTCGAAGCGCCCACAGCGCACCTGGCGCTCGATTCCAGGAAGTTTGCAAGGCGCGAGGGTGAGACGCTGCGGCGGAGCGATGGCCGTTGATGCAGGTGCATCAGCGTGCAGCGCCGAGGCGCCCATGGTCAAGAGCCAGGCGCACGGAACCAGGATTGAGATGTGACGCCTGAACATGGCGCTGTACCCACCTTTCGATGTCGGGTCGTATCGGAAGTTGACGAGCGTAGCTTGGTGTGCTACGTATTCTCCTGAGTGGAGGCCCTCTCCGTACACTATCCGAAGTGGCGCGCAGTCGCGTCGTCAGGCTGGAACACTATTTAAAACCTCACTTCCTGGCTCGCCGCCCTCACATTGCATGTTTCGCATAACCAGCCGTGCGAGGTCAGTTTGAAGGGGGCTTCGTTTTCGTCGCGGAAGAGGGTGCGGGTTTCGTGGCACCAGTCGCAGCGGACGACGTGGGGATTGCCGAAGTCGGGGTTGGCGCGGAGGACGGCGGCGGCGACTTCTTTTTCGTCGGCGAGCAGATCGTCGCTGCGATTCATTTTTCCGGCGGTGGTGCGGACGGCGTGTCGGGTCAAGGAAGCTCCTTTACTGATCGCGGTGACTACGAACGCCTGTCCAGGCGTACGTGTTTGGCGCTCTTGCTGCGGCGCCCAATGGGTACTGCGGGCTCTGATGGAATGGTGAATGGCAGCGTCACGATGAAGGTCGAGCCATGGCCGATGCCGGCGCTCTCGACGCGGACTGTCCCGCCGTGAAGTTTCAGGATCTGCGCGACGATGGAGAGACCGATACCGAGGCCGGGGAGGTGGCCGGGAGCGCCCGCGGCCTGACGGTACAGCTCGAACACGTGCGGTGCGAAGTCGGCGCTGATGCCGGTGCCGGTATCCGTGACCGACAATCGAGCGGCGTTCCCGTACTGCTCCAGCCGAAGGACGATCGAGCCGCCCGGGTCCGTGAACTTGATGGCGTTGCTGAGCAGGTTCCACACGACCTGGAGTAGCCGGACGCGATCGCCCGACAACGGAGCGGGATCGAGCACGAAGTGCGAAGAAACCTTGATCTCTTTCGCGGCGGCGCTGATCGCCGTCATCTCGATCGCCGAGCGAACGACCGTCGCAAAGTCGATGGTCTCCATCGCCACGCTCAGCTTCTGTTCGCGGATGCGCGTGACGTCCAGCAGGTCCTCGGTGAAGACGCGGAGCAGGTTCGCGCTTTCGTCGACGCGAAGGAGTGCTTCATTGCTCAAGTCGTGGTTTCTCAGCCCGAGTTGCACCCATCCGATGATCGACGTCAGCGGAGTTCGCAGCTCGTGCGCGACGGTGCCGATGAACGCGTCCTTGTATCGATTGGCGCTTTCGGCTTCCCGGAACAGCATGGCCGTGTCGATGGCGATCGCAGCGCGTTGCGACAACTCCTCGGCGAGCTGCAGGTCGATGGGCTCGTACTGGCGTCGCGACGAGGAAAACGTGGTCGTTCCGAGAACCTTGTCGCGGACGATGAGCGGCACGCTGATCAGCGACCGTAATCCGAGGGCGCCGATGAGCTGCGTGACTTTCGCCGCGGGACGGATGCCGCTCTCTTCCGAGTTGGCGATATCCGTCAGCAGCACCGATTTGCGCAGGCGGAGTGCTTGTGGCGCGCCGGGCGCGTTCTCCGGCTCGCTGAACGCAACCTGCTGGAACTGCAAGGCCAGATCGCGCAGCACCGGATTGGCATGCGACACGGTGAGGTGGCGGATCGAGCCGTCATCGTTGAGCAGGTCGACGGCGCACCAGTCGGCGAATGCCGCGGTGGACAGGCGCGCCAGCGACTCGAGCGTGGTCTCGTAATCAAGCGATGACGCCAGCAGCGCGCTAGCCTGCGACAGCATGTTCGCGGCGCGCGTGGCCTCCTCGGCGACGAGAACGCTTCGCTTGAGAACGTTGATATCGAGAACGGCGACGATGGCGCCGTCGATTTTTGCGTCCGAGGTGCGGTAAGCGCGGATGCGCAACATCCGCCAGTCGCCTTCCGAATTCTGCACTTCCACGTCCGCGGGCGCAGCGGTCTCGATGACTGCGCCGACGAGCTTCTCGAGCAGTGCCACGTCGAGCGTCGAGCGCGCCGCGCGAAGAGGCCGGCCGATCGCGTCCGTCCGCAGGTTGAACAACAGGCCGGCAGTGACGTTGAAGCGGCGCACTGTCAGGTCGATGCCGACAAAGAGGATGGGGATCTCCACGGCGCCGAGGAGGTTCTCGATGTCGTCGTTGATCCGTACCAGGGCTGTGTTGCGGAGACGGAGCTCGTCGTTGAGCGTGCTCAGCTCCTCGTTCGCCGACTGCAGCTCTTCCTTGGCAGTCTCCAGCTCCTCGTTCGTGCTGCGCAGCTCTTCGTCGCTCGATTGCGCTTCCTCGGCGGCGGCCGCGGCCTCATCGGCCAACTGCTCGCGATCGTCGATGGCGGCGGCCAGCGCATGGCGCAAGCCGTCGATCTCTTTCCGTTTCACGGACGATTCCGCCTTGCGCGTTGCCCGCTCCGGAACCGTGTGGAACACGATCCAGCAACGGTCGTGGCCCGGGAGCGACGTGCCGTACGGAATCACGCTGAACGAAATGCAACGGCGGCCTTCGTCATCCGTGACCAGGATGTCTTCCGCGCTGACCGTTATTTTTTCGCGGAATGCCTTGCGCACTGCCGGCCGCAGGACTGCCAGAACCTCGTGGTGACGGATCAGGCCGAAGAGGTTGAGCGAAACCTCGCCCGGCTCCAGCGCGAGGAACGGCGCAATCTCGCCGCGAATGCGCGTGATCTCCATCTGCTCGTTGATCAGCACGCCGGCCGGTGCGAGATGCGCGGCCAGGAAGGCATCATCTTCTTCGTGAGCTACGCCCGCCGCCCGACGCGCGGACGGCGCGGAGGATGCCGTGGCGATGCTGGGATGGAGGGAGCGGGGAACGACGTCGAACGTGGCCAGCGCGCCCGGCACCTGGCTCTTGCGGTAAATCAGCGGCTTCGTCGACACGGCGCTGAGTTGATTGGTGGCGCGAAGATTCTCGGAGCTCCCGAGCATCAGGAATCCGCCCGGTGCGAGCGCGTACTGCAGGAGTGCCGCTGCCTTCTTCTGCAGCTCGGGATCGAAGTAGATCAGAACATTGCAGCAGGTCACGAGATCGATCCGCGAGTACGGCGGGTCGCGGGTGACGTCGTGCGCGGCGAAGATACACAGCTCGCGTACCGCCTTCGAGATTTTGTAGCCGCCGGGCACTTGCGTGAAGAACTTCGCCAGACGCTCCTTCGATACGCCGCCCAGGGCCCGGTCCGTGTACGACGCCGCCCGAGCCTTGCGGAGCGACTGCTCGTTGATGTCCGTGCCGTAGATCGAGATTCGCGGAGGGTTGGGATGGCCGTCGATGAACTCGAGCAGCGTGATGGCGAGGGAGTAGACCTCCTCGCCGGTCGAGCATCCCGCAACCCAGATGCGCACGCTGTGCTCCGAGTGGCGGTTCTGAACGACAGCGGGAAACACGATCGTCTTCAGCGCCTCGAAGCGCGTGGGCTCGCGGAAGAACGACGTGACGCCGATCAACAGGTCCTGATAGAGCGTCTCCACTCCTGCGCTGTCTTTCTCGAGCGACTCCGCGTAACTGGTCAGGTCTTCATGGTTGCCGAGGAGGACGCGGCGGAGGATGCGGCGCTCGATACTGGCGCTCTTGAAGTGCGCGAAGTCGACGGGGTGGGTGGCGCGCAGCAGTTGGAGGATGCGCTCGAATTCGGGAGCGTCCGGCCGGGCGTCCGCCTCACTCGCGCGCGTTCCCTCGCGGCGGGCGATGCTCACGAGGCGGGCCGCGATGCCGGCAGGCGGGAGAATGAAGTCTGCCGCCGCGGCCGCTGCCCGAGGCATCACGTCGAACTTCGCGGTCTCGGGACTCTGCGCAAAGGTAATACCGCCGGCATCGCGAATGGCCTGGAGGCCGGCCGCGCCGTCCGCGTCATTGCCGGAAAGCACGACGCCGACGGCGCGATTCGTCCGGTCCTGCGCCAGCGAGGACAAGAATGTGTCCATCGGGCGATGCGGGACTTTCGGCATGCGAGGAGATAGCCGGAGAAGATCGGACTGAATCGTGAGCTCAGCATCGGGCGGGATCACATAGATGTGATCGGGTTCGATGCGCATCCCATCCGTGATTTCCTGGACGGGAATCGTGGTCGCGCCAGCCAGGATGTTGACGAGCATGCTGTCGTGGCGCGGATCGAGGTGCTGCACCAGGACGAAGGCCAGCCCGCTATCGGCAGGAATCGCCGTGAGGAGATCGAGAAACGCATCGAGTCCGCCTGCGGACGCGCCGATGCCGACGACCCGCAAGAGGTCCTCGGACGGAGAACGCTCCGCGTCATCCTGCGCTGGAGGAGCCTGTTGCTGCTTCCCACGTTGGACAGGGAGCTTGAGCCGCGATCGAGTAGCCGCCAATTCGCATCCTTTCAGGGATAGCCGTCTGAGGATGGAGGCAGTGGCGAACGCGCAGGTGGTTTGACGAAAAACAGGGGGAACACGAGCGCGCCTGTCGCGACCGGCTGATCAGGCGTGTAAATAGGTAACCGGTTCAGCATACGCCGGCATTTCCGAGGTGACAACGAAACGAGGATCGATTCCCCAAGTGATGGGTTAAGGCGCGAGTATGCATCTAGGTGCTCCTATCCTCGGAGAGCGGCACGGGCGCGCTCGAGTCGTCACCATAACTGCGGGGCAGGATCACGCGAAACGTCGATCCTCGGTTGGGTCCGGTCTCCAACTCGAGGCCGGCGTCCAGCAATTCACAAAGCCGTTTGACGATCGACAGACCGACTCCCTCGCCCGGCTGCTGATCCGGCGGGAGCGACTTTGATTCGGATGGAAGAGTAGCGGCGGGAGCCATGTCGCGCCGCCGGTCGTTGCTCGCTGCTTTGGCTTCGTTGGACGCTTCCGTGGCTTCATGAAGTTCTTGCGCCAGCGGTGCGGCGTGGGCGTCGTCGATGCCCGGACCGGTATCCTGAACCGAGAATGTCCAGCGGTCGGTGTCGCGCGTTTTATCAAGCCCCCACGTAACGGAAACGCCGCCACGCTGCGTGTACTTCACAGCGTTGAGCAGCAGGTTCTGCAGAATGCGAATGACTTTTGGTTTGTCGCCTTCGACCGGCAGGGAGACCGGCCCGTCCATCTTCAGAAAGAGCCCTCGGTCGGTGGCCGCGGCCTGGGATGCCGTGCAGAAATCCCGCAGCAGCGCGGCGGCATCAAACGTCGAGAGGTCGCGCTGCTCGTGTCCGGCCTCGAGACGTGCCAGGCTGAGGAGATCGTTCAGCATCTCGTGGAGTGACGAGACGCTCTTACTGAGCATGTCGGCAACTTCTACCCGTATCGGCTCCGGCATTTCTGCTCCGGCCGCGTTGAGCAGGGTTGCGGCGCCTTTGACCACCGTCACGCTGCCGCGAAGGTCGTGCGCTGCAATCCGCCACGCCTCGGCACGCGAACGCTCCATCGCGTGCAGCGCCGTAAGTGCGGTCTCGAGATCGTTGACGTGTCCGGCAGATTCGCTCTGTTGCAGACGGCCGTACTGCGTCGCGCTTCCGGTGACGCCGTCCGCACACAACTTTGCCCAAGCCAGACGCACCGCGGGCATCACGGCTGGATCGAGATCGGGGTGCGCCGCGGCGTATCGCTCCAACTCGGCCGCGACGCTGATCTGCAGATATCCCCATTCACGAATCAGCTCGCTCAATTGATATCCCTGCTGCCAGCGCTGCATGCCGTGATTGAAGACCTTCTCGTTCTCGATCTGTTGGGTCTCGAGGTCTGGCTCATCCGGCCACGAATTGATCGTGCGCGCCAGACAGTCAAGAACCGCGGGAATGTGATCGTTGAACTGGGCACGCGAGAGGGACGCCGCAACGTTACGGCCGGGCACCGGATCGCCGTATGCGCGCCATGCTTCGAGGATGGCGTCGCGCCGGCCGAGCAGTTTTGAGGCGAGGGCGCTCATCTGCTCTCGGGCGGAATTGCCGGAAAACAGCAGGTGGATGCCGTTCGCGTTGTCTGTCATGGCGGTGGCGCGTTTTTGCTCGGGCATGCGGCTCCTTCCGGTCTTTCCGGCAGTTACGTCTGCTGCGCAGATCGAGCGAGGAGCTCTACGTTCAGGCGGATATCTTCAGACCAGTGCAAGAACGCGCCCACGCCCGTTGGTGCGTTCTTTGAGCGAACAAAATTAGAACGGATGAGTCGAAGTGGCCCCGCTATTGCGATGGACAGTTGGTGAGCAACACCTAAAGGGGAGGCACCAAATGTTCAGTACAAAGATCTTGTCTCGTAATATGGCTCTCGCCGGAGCATTCACGTTCCTGCTGGGCTCGTCCGCTTTTGCGCAATATGGTAGCTATCCGGGGACATATCGTGCCGCCGATCGCGGATACGCAAACCGGGTCGTCGAGGGGACTGTCGCATCTGTCGCGGTCGCTCGTTACGGTGAGCGCATCCGCCTGACGAATGGTATGGATCTGGTCGTTCCAAACTCGGTCACGGCCGTCAATCAGGGTAGGCGCTACGGCGCGGCCACGCTCCTGCCAGGCGACGTCGTCCGCATGACCGTCTATAGCCGCGAAGGCGACGGACGCGACGCACGAGTTCTTTCGTTCGAGCTTCTGCAGTCGAATTCGAATTCGTACTTCGGCAACGATCGGCGGATGAGCGGGACGATCGTCTCCTTTGACCGCCGCAACCGTTCGATGGTCGTGCAGACAGACCGAGGCCGTACCGTCTCGGTCGACCTCAGCACGTACAACGGCCGTATGGGCTGGGATACATTCCGCCGCGGCGACCGCGTCAGCATCACCGGACGCATGGATCGTGGAAGCGTGTTTGTCGAGGACATCCGCGTCGACAATCGCGACCGGGATGACCAGTACGATCACCGCCGGTAAGTCTCAGTTGTCTTGAATCGTCAGCGTGCACCCTCATCGCGAGGGTGCACGTCTGTTTTTGGCTGGTTTGCGCCTATCCCCTTTTCTCAAGTCTGGCGGCACTTCAGTAGATGGACGAAACAGCCACCAGAGTGCGAAGCCCACTCCAAATACGCCGATGAGGCTGTAGAAGTGAGCGCTCGCTCCCCAGAAGTTCCGCGCGAATGGTCCGTAATTTCGTTGGCTCCACGGCCCAAGCCGCAACGCATAAATCGACTCGACGTTCACAATGATCGCCCCGATGTGCACCGCGACGAGCGCGACGCTCGCCAGCAGGAAGCCCACGATGTTGCGGTCACTGATGGGCCGCCTGGTCACTGCAAAGAGCGTCGTAAGCAGGACGACGTTTGCCGTCAGGTCCATGAGCGTCAGGCCGGGACGCGGTGATGATCGCGGGAAGTCATCGCGGTCGATCGTCAGGTCCGTTCCGCCGGCGATCAGGCGCGTGACCGCCGGCCGCTCCACCATCCGGATCAACGGTTCGGTCACCGCGGCAAGCAGCCGTGCGTAGGGCGTGGACAGTCCCCACCACAACGCCAGCCCGAGCAGAAAACCGGCCGCGCCTTTAGCGAGATTTGGCCAGAGGTCTTTCAGCAAACTTCCAGCTCCAGAGAACGAACATCGAGATGGCGGCGAGAATGATCAGAGACTGCCAGACGGCAACGTGGAAAAGGTCGAACACCTGCCGGTAGTGCTCGCCGAGCCAGAAGAGAGAGCTGAGACGAACGATGTTCAGCAGCTCGATGGCGACGCAACAAATCACGAGACCGATCAGACGCGATCGCAGCGTTGCCGGAAACGCCAGGATCGCCGCGGCCAGAAGGATCGTGGCTTCCACTCCATTGCAGCCGTTGCGAACGTCGAGCGCGAATCGCGCGGATCGCATGATCGTTCCCTGCGTGTCCACGCCACCCTCGATCCCCCGCAACAGCCCCGCCGACGCTCGCGCCACGACCTCGGTGAACGGAACGATGACGGCATCGTTCACCTGATTGAGCGCGATCACCGCATACAAAACGAGAAGCACTGCGCCGAACTTCGCGACAAAGATGATCCGGGGTTTGACGGGGCTCGCTGCCATTCTGGTGGCCGGAGGGTACCAGATCCGGTTGCGTGCATCCCTCGTCACGCATACGTCGTAGCCCAGTCTGGGTCCAAGTCTCGGCCCGCATTTCTCCCACGCTTGCACCCTTGCTTACGCCTCGTCCTTTTCCATCGGGAGGGCTTCCCTTTCCCATCGATCGCCTTCTGCCCTCGCGTTCTTGCCGAGGGAGAAAGTGGCCGAACGACCGAAAGGGGGAGCAGAATGCGCGGGGCGACCAACACCGCCCCGTCCGAACTGCCTGAAAACACATCACATGCACGCGCCTGCGGCGCGAGTTGACCGCAATGCGGCGCTACCTGTCCGCACGTGCGGCGCGAGTTGACCGCAATGCGGCGCAAGTTGACCGCAATGCGGCGCTCCCTGTCCGCACCTGCGGCGCGAGTTGACCGCAATGCGGCGCTTCCTGTCCGCACGTGGGGCGCGAGTTGACCGCATTGCGGCGCTACCTGTCCGCAGGTGCGGCGCAAGTTGACCGCAATGCGGCGCTTCCTGTCCGCAGGTGGGGCGCAAGTTGACCGCAGTGCGGCGCTTCCTGTCCGCACGTGCGGCGCGAGTTGACCGCAATGCGGCGCTACCTGTCCGCACGTGGGGCGCAAGTTGACCGCAATGCGGCCCTTCATGGCCGCACGTGCGGCGCGAGTTGACCGCAATGGGGCGCTTCATGGCCGCACACGCGGCGTAAGGTGACCGCGTTGCCATACGCCGTATCCGCACTGCGGCCCGTTGGCGCAACGCTGCTGCGCGCCGCGTCCGAACGTGTGCACGGGAGGCGCAACGTTGCTGCGCGCCAGGTTCCGCACGTGCGCGCCGAGGGTAGCGCTGTCGACACGGGAATGCACAGACGTGTGAGGCGAGATTTGGTTACAGAGCTGGGCGGTAACGCAGCTGCGTCAGCCGCGCGCTCGGGCAGCAGCGCCATGCTCTTGAATCGAGCGCCTTCTCCCCTCGTGCTTTTCGAGGGGAGAAGGTGCCGAAGGCGGATGAGGGGTGTGGTGCAAACGGCTGACGTAGAGTTCCGGCAGGCGTGAGCTCAATCGCGCAGCTTCGGCAACGTTGTCGCGACGTCAAACGCCCCCTCATTCGGCCTTCGGCCACCTTCTCCCCCACAAAAAGCGTGGGGGAGAAGGCGCTCGATGGATGTGCGCTGCCGAGGATAGCGTTCAGGTGTAAGTCAATGATGTCAGATCGAGAGGCGGTTCATGACGAACAACCCGGCGGCCACAAGAAGAACCATGAGAATCGTCAGACCGATGATGTTGAGCGTCGGGCCGCCGGCGGGGAGCGCGGTGAGGATCGCCAGCACATAGGCGCGGCTGCCCTGACAGCCGGCTGAGTCCGTTGCCCGGATCGTAACGTTGTAGAGACCGGGCACTTGCGTTGTCCCACTGATCAGTCCCGTGGTTGCGTTGAGCGAGAAGCCGGCCGGCAGCGATCCAGCGGTGATGGTGAAGGTATAAGGAGCGGTTCCACCCGATGCGGTGATCGTTTGTGCGTAGGGTTGCTGTGCCGCCCCTGGTGGCAACGTGGTGGGGCTCAGGATGATGGCTGGGCAGCCCGGACTGGTGATCGTGACTGTGTATAGCCGGCTACCCGAACAGCCGGTCGCGTCGGTCGCGGTGATCGTAAACGTGAACGTGCCAGCGGTGGTTGGCGTCCCGGTGATCGCGCCCGTGACGCTGTTCAGAATCAGATTCGTGGGCAGCGCGCCGCTCGATACCGAAAACGCATACGGTGCCGTTCCGCCCGAGGCAGATACGCTCTGATTGTATGGAATGCCGACGGTGCCGTTCGGCAGCGATGCCGGATTCACGGTGATGATCGGGCAGGCCAGCACGCCGCAGGTGTTGATGTTGTTGGTATCGAGCGTCACCGCACCGTTCCGCGCCAGCGCGCGTCCGGAGCTGTTCGAACCCGTCGTGAACGTGATGCTGGAGAGGGCCAGGATGTCGCCCGCGAACGATGATCCAGTGCCGATAGTCGCGGAACTGCCGACCTGCCAGTAGGCCTTGTTGCAACTGCTTCCGCCGTTGTTGATGACGGTGACCGACGATCCGGACGCGGTCGTCAGGGCGCTGCCGATCTTGAACAGAAACAACGCACTCGGGTTGCCGAGGGCGTTGAGCGTCAGCGTGCCGGTGAGTTGTGCGGTGGAGGAGTAACAGTACACGCCGGGCGTCAGCGTCAACCCGCCCAGATCCTGTCCGGTCAGATCAACCGTGCAGGGAGTCGAGGCGATGTTGTTGTACGCCGTAGTGAGATCGTTCTGTGCCTGCATCGCCACCGCATCGTTGCTGTGGATCGCGCCCCCAGCGACGATGCCGGGCGGGAAGCCGGTCACGGCGCTTCCCGGGCTGACGCCGACGTTTCCATTGACCGTCGTTACGCCCGTGTTGGTAACGGTAGAGCCGGCCAGGACGCCGAAGTTCTGTGCGGTGCCGAGAGAGATCTGGGCGAATGCCGCGGATGCGCTGAGGAGGAGAAGCGTCGCCAGCCCGATGCTTGCGAGAAATGTGTTTCGTTTCATGTCAGCCTCTTTCGATAGGAACATAGTGGGGGAGTGAATGAAGTCGTTTGCTTCGCTGGATTTTGCTCAGGACGCCGATGACCGGCAGACATCTCGATACTGTCAGGCGGGGTAAGTAGACTCGTCTGCAGTCCGCATGCCGGGCAGGAAAGTGGGGCGCGGCTCGAGTCGCCATGGGCATCGCATCCTTTCGGGTCGTCTGAGGATGGAGGCTGTGGCGGATCAGGCGCGAGGCCCGCGGCAACGCTGCAGAGGTCTCGTGCTCGTCTGTCGCGACCGGCTGATCAGGCGCTTACTGAACGAACGTATTCCAGCATACGCCTGTTTTCCGGATGTCAATAGTGGGGACGATGCTGCCGTTTCGCGCCGTGACTTTCCGATTTGGCAACGATTCGGGCCTCGATTGCCATTCATGGCAGGACCCGTGCAGTCGTTCCGCTCATGCACGGCAACATCCTCAGGCAACTCCGCGAAGCGAAGGGACGCAGCCAGGCTGATGTGGCCCGCAGCGCGGGGATTTCGCCGGCGCAACTGGCGCGGCTGGAAGCGAATCAGCGCGGACTCTACGTAGAGGACTTCGTGAACATCGCTGCGGTCCTGGGTGAGAAGCCCGGCAATCTTCTTCCGAACGACATGGGCGATATCGCGCACCTGAAACCGCTCATCGATCGGCTGGCAGCGATCCGTCCCGAGGTGCTTCCCCGCGTCGCGGCCATCATCGAGAAGATTGTCCTGCTGACCGAGGACATGACCGCAGCCGGTGAGTTGGCAGCGCAAGAGCCAGGCAAAGCACCCCGAACGCTGGTGAGTGCTGCTGGGAAACGAAAAGGCAGCAGACACTCCGGCCGCGGCGGCCTGAAGAATCGGATTCAACACACGGAAGATCAATCACGATCTGACGCTATGTGAGCGGAAAAGGCAGGAAATTATGGGATTACTCTGGTTCATCATCATCGGCGCAATTGCCGGCTGGCTGGCCGGCCGGTTCATGAAAGGCCACGGCTTCGGTCTTCTTGGTGACATCGTCGTCGGCATCGTCGGCGCATTTATCGGCGGCTATCTCTTCGGCGCTGTGGGCGTGAACCTCGGCGGCGGACTGATTGGCAGTCTGATCGTCGCGTTCATCGGCGCGGTGCTCCTGCTCTTCATCGTGCGCCTCTTCACGGGACGCTCACGGAGATCGTGGTCTTGAGTGCGCTCAAGATCGTGGCGATCCTCTTGATCGTCGCCGGTATCGCCGGACTCATATACGGCAAGTTCACTTATACGAAAACCACGCACGACGTAAACCTCGGCTCCGTCGAGCTGGCGGTGAAAGAAAAGAAGACGGTCAACGTCCCGCTCTGGGCCGGCCTCGGCGCCATCGTCGCCGGCGGACTGTTGTTCTTCGTTCCAAAGAATACGTAAGCGCTGAGACTCGCGGCAAAGATGGAGCCGTTGCCCCGGCTCCGTCTTATGCTCGTTTTGCTGAATCCGCGTCGTCGTGAGTCAACGCGTTGTCCGGCCAGGGTGACGCGGCAATGCGGATGACGCCGCTGACGCTTTGGGCGGCCCGGAGCGGTATCGAAAATACGCCCGTGTCGCTCGGCGCAACTTCCGGCCATTTCGCCTGTCGATCGGGGTTACGATCCGATTGCCACATGAACGAGACCTCGTCGCCGGGTTCGTCGCGGTTCGTATCGCCAACGCGGATCATCAAAGTCTCGTCGTAAATCTTTCTTCCGGGATACTCATGATCCCAAAGAAGGTGATGCTCGACGCGATGTTCAATGACTCGGATCGTCAGGGCAAATTCCGAGAAGTTCGCTTCGGGATCAGTTTTTTCCTCCGACCGCAGAAAGCCTGTATAGAGCGAAATCTCCTGCGGGATCGAGCCTGCTTCGAAACGCATGGCATTCTCGCAGGGGTCCTGCTCACGTCTCTGGAGATAAACTACGGTTCCCTTGATCGAGGCTAGAAACTCGAGGTGGTAGAAGAATCGGGCGTCATCATTCTCAGGAGGCGTTATCTTGAAATCGCCGAGTGAGATGGCGGCCTTGATGTTTCCGAATAGGAATCGCTGGATGTTCTCGAAGCTCTCGAAACTGTTTACGATCCCGCGGTTGCCGGAATGGGAACGATGGACGTTGGCGCCGAACGCTACTTGTGCCTCCGGGAAACGGCCGTCCACCGGCTGCCCTTCGACGACGTATGCGCGGTCCTGTTTCACCAAGCCGTCGCTGAAGCCGCCGGTGACGAAACGCACGGCGCTATAGTCCTGATGATCGCTGCCGATCAGACAGAAACAGCGCTTCACCGGGAAGCCGGATCTGCCCAGGCTGCGAGGATCCTCATCCTTCTCGAGATTCAGGTACTCGCGCATAGTGAGTGGATCGAAGATTCCGGAGTCGAACGGATTGAACGTTGTTGCGGCGAGATGCTGCAGTCCGGACGGAACCGCGGACAGTTCGATGCCGCCGTGCGGGCTGGCGATGGTCACGAGCCGATGGATCCACGCTTTCGGATCCATGCCTCGTTTCTTCATGACGTTGTGCATGAGAGTGCGGCAGACCAGGCCGCCCATCGAATGTGCGATGAGGATCACCTTGAACTTCTCGTCCTTGGCGCCGAAGTCGCATCCGAGGTCCTTGAGGCGCTTGATCACGCTGGTATCCGGCATCGCGGGATCGGCGGGGCCGGCAATCAGATCGCAGAGCTCTGAGGCATGATCGACGATCGATCGGATCTTCCCGCTCACGTAATCGCGGTCATAAAAGCGGGAGATCCAGATGCTGCGCGTCGGGTTGCTGTGGAACGTCTGCAAGCCGCGGTTGACCGCATCGGCATACGCGTAGTCCTTCAGTTTCATCAGCCGGATGAACTGCCCCTCGAAGATGTCGACTTCGAAGTCCTTCGGTGGCAAGGCGTCGCGCTTTTCGACCGAAGTGGCCGAGAAGCCGTAATAGGCGTCATGAAACACGCCGTCGCGCTCCCCCTCGGTCATCGCATACCCGCGCACATAGACGATCGGGTAGTAAGGACTGACGATATCTTTCTCCGAGTCGCTCATCGAGTTGGCCTCCACGAGAGGAGTGCCGGAAGTGGCGATGTCCCTACCCCCTTGCGCAAAAATAATCTGTCTGGACAGGCCTGATGGGAGGCCGCTGCCCTTACTTCACCGACCAACCGCCGCCGTTTGCTTGGACAACTCTTTCGCCTGGACAAGCCGCTGATGACGGGGGAAGCCTCGCGCCGTAGTCAGACAGGCGAAGCGGCGAAGGCGGTAGGGTATCGATCAGCTTCCGAGCCAGGTCGTTCCTATCCTGATGAAACAACCTTTTCCAGCTCAGTCAGCCATTCATTGAAGTGCGGACACTCCGCGCGAATGCGCTCAAGACCAATGCGTCCGGCGGCGATCGTCCCGTGGGCCACTTTCTGATAGGCAGGAAAGAGCTTGAGGATGCGCTTGGATGGTGCCGACTCCGGATCGTCGTTGATCTCTTCGGGTGTGGATACGGTGTGACGAATCACTTCGATGTCGGCTTGCTTCGCCGGATCATTCATGACGCCCGGCAGTGCGTCGGCTGAGGCGAAGAGCCACGCTTCGTACTCGTGAAGCGCGAGGAAGGGAATGAAGTTGCCCGGCGACCCGAAATAGTCGCGAATGGCACGCTCTACATGCTGCACGCGCTGCCGCGGTGTGCCGTTCGGGCGCGTGTTCATGCCGGGAAAGTCGGTGGGCAGCCCGTAGTAGTCGAGCATCGTCGTGACCACGGCACCTCCGGCACCCAGCAGTCTCCGCAAATCATTCTCGAATCGAGCGAACCTGGTCACGCCGCCCTTGAAGTTCGAGCCGTCCTTGACGCGTTTCGTCACGAGGATGGTCGGCGAGAGGTAGAGACCACGAGTCCAGAATGCCGGAGCCAGAACATCTTTGACGAACCGCTCCTCCGTCTGACCTTCGACGAGAACCAGCGCGCGTTTACTCATGGCCGGTTACGGGCGGGCGCCGAGGACGTTCTTTTCCCACAACTCGCCAAGGGCGTAGTCATCGAGCCAGCCACTCATATCGGCGCGACTCAAATGACGAAAGACGCTCTGCCGATCCTCGCGGTCGACGGCCCAGACCTGCTCCGGCTCGAACTGATTGACGAGCGTCACCGACTGCGTGGCGACGAGGATCTGCGTGCGTGTCGAGGCTGAGGACAGCAGACTGGCCAGTAGCGTCACGGCCGCGGGATGCAGGCCGAGCTCCGGCTCGTCGAGCAGAATCAACGGCGGAAGGTCGGGTTGGAGGAGAAGTGTAGCGAGGCAGATGAATCGTAGCGTGCCATCGGAGAGCGACGACGCGTTGAAGTACATGTCGCTTTCCTTCTCCCTCCACTCCAGGCGGATCTTCGATGGATTCAGGCGCGAGGGCGCGAGGACGAACTCGTCGAAGAACGGAGCGATTTGACGAATGGCGTCGCGAATGTTCGCCATGTGCTCGGGCCGCATCTCCTGCAGCCAGTAGAGGAACGCCGGGAGGTTCTCCGCCTGCGGCCGAAGAAAGCGGTTGTCGTCGACATCGCTGGTTCCCTTCATGGCAGCGGTATCGCTCGTGTCGTGGAAGTGGTAGACGCGATAGCTCTCAATGTCGACCAACACCGGGGGCGCTGGCCTTCGTTCTTTCAGCCTCGATTCCTTGCTAAACACCGGAGAAGGTTGCAACTCCTCTAGAACATATCGGTACTTCTCATGGGAGAAGGCACTCTCTTCGGCTATTACGAGCTCGTCGTCATCGGTGCCCAAGAGCTTGATCTCGTAGCGGTGTGCCGTGTTCATTTCTCCGAATCCAAGCGAGAAAAACATGTCCGGCGATTGCCTTCGACCAAAGTGGAGAAGGGAGTCCGCGCCGCCTTTGATCGCCGTGTATTCGGCGAGCTTCTGATCGACAATGGCACGCAGAAACCGAAAGACCTCGATCAGGTTCGACTTGCCCGAGCCGTTTCCGCCGATGAAAACGTTCAGAGGTCCCAGCTTCAGGGTCTGGTCGCGGATCGATTTGAAGTTCCGGATCGTCAGCGTTTCGAGGGTGCGCATGAGTGTTTCTTCCTGAGTATAGGCGCTCAAGAGGCTGACCGTGACTGCTGTCGCGACTCGAGTCCGAATGCGCCGGGATCAACGCTTCTGCTCTCCCACCCCCACGATCCGCGCGATCAACGCGTCATCATCCGGCAGCAATCCTGCCTTTGTCAGACGTGGCGTGAGCTCGCGCCAGCCGGACTCCATCTGGAACGCTTTGGCGAAGAGCGGCAGCGACTCGTCGACGCGCTTCATGTTCACGAGGGCGACGGCGTGCCAGTAGATCATTTCGGCGTGGCGGCTGACGGGGATTCCGGCTGTTGTCGCGGCGATCTGTTCGGCGGCGCCGTACTCGCGCAACGCGCCTTCGTTGTCATTGTGTTCGGTGGCGAGATCGCCGGCGTTCATGTGGTTGTACGCGCGCTGCAATGCGACGAGACGGCGAAGCTCCTTCAGCGGCTCGGGATGATCGTCGACGCGAAGATTGAAGATCTGGTCCTCCCACGGTTTGCCCGTTGACTTCGCGCTGACCACGATGAGCGCGGCCGACTGCTTGCCGCGGATGTCGCCGCCGGCGCCCTGCGCGGCATCGAGCGCCGCGAGCATGCGGTCGGCCAGATCGCCGGTCGATGCCGCATACGCCTTCGCCATCGACGGCCAGATGTTGGCGTTCGACATGAGGTTGGCCTGAACGGCGAAATCGTGTCCGATGTTCAGCGTCCCGCCGCCGGTCCCGCATCCGATCTGTGTCGCGGTTCCTGTCGACTGTCCGGCGATGCCGCCAGCAGCCTGAATGTCACGGCTGCCGGTGAACGTGGCCACGTTCCCGTTCGCGTCGATGATGCCGATCTGGCGCCCCTGACAGGAAGGATCGCTGCCGAGAAGTCCGCGAAGCACGTCGGGGGCAGGCTTGCCGGTGCGAAGAAGATCGAGCCCGAGTTTTCCGTACGACGGATCGACGAAGCTCTGCGTCGCCACCGCCCCCACGCCCGCCTCCGCCCACGGCACGATCTGCCCCACCGCAAACCAGTGCGACTGCACCGCCACGCCAATCTGCCCCGTCTGAGGATCGCGCGCCACGATCGAAAACGTGTTCACCGGCCGCAACTGCGCAAACGCAGATGGAGCAAGAAAAACGATCGCCCACAACATCTTCTTCATCGACACACCTCGGCCATCACGATATCGCGCGGTGCCTTCGAGCGGAAGATAGCGGAGGTAGCCCGCTTCCCGACAATCGAAATAAAGAATGCCAATGCGTCTTTGCGTAGGGGCCGGAGTGTGGCATCTTTGGTGGGGACCAGTTCCGTGACGGCCTAGAAACGTTGCCGTTCACGGCGCGAGACAGTTTGAATCGTATGGCGAAGAAACGACAGCAAAAGCAGCGGCTGGGCGCAGTCGAGGGTGCGCCGACCGAGCTACCGCCTGGCGTAGAGCTACGCTACACGCTGGCAGGTCATCACAAGGCGGTCCTGAGTGTGGCGTTTGGTCCTAAGGGCGACATGCTTGCCAGTGGGAGTGAGGACGCAACGCTGAAGCTCTGGGATATGCACAACGGTATGCTGCTTCGCTCGCTGGAAGGCCATTCAGGCACCATTGCCTGTGTGGCGTTTGATCAGCGGGGCGGGATGTTGGCCAGCGGGAGCGATGACATTAGGCTCTGGGATGTGCAAAGCGGCAAACGGCTCCGCACGCTCAAAGGACACAACCCATCGGTCCGTAGCCTGGAATTTGATCCTCAAGGCGTGATGCTGGCCAGCGGGAGTATGGACCATACGGTGAAGCTCTGGCAGGCGGGCACCGGCCGGCTGTTTCGAACGCTCGAAGGACACGTGAGTGGAGTCGACTGCGTGGGATTTGATCCGCGAGGCGTGGTGCTGGCCAGCGCGGGTATGGACGACACGGTGAAGCTCTGGGAGGCGAGCACTGGCAACCTTCTTTACACGCTCGACCTCTACAATTCAGGAGGAGAACAATTCGTTTGGTCCTTGGCATTTGATCCACGAGGACTGACGCTAGCTAGCGGGAATCAAGACAAAACAGTGAAGCTGTGGGAGACGCGTAGCGGTAAGCTTCTGCGCACGCTAGAAGGTCACACGGATGCCGTAGCTGTAGTTGCCTATTCCAGAGTGGCACCGTTGCTCGCGTCGAAGAGTTTTGACGGAACTGTTCGAATCTGGAGCTGCGTCACATGGGAATGTGTCGCGGTAATACCGGTGCCGAATCAGCGTTACAGTAATATTGCAGCTCTGGCCTTTCACCCGACCCGGCCATGGCTAGCCACAGACGCTTCAGTCTCCGGCAGTTTAGATGAGCAGAAAAGCTGTCTAATTCGGATTTGGGAATTGGACGTGGAGGCCTTGCTCGGGAGAGCTCCTGGGATCGAGCCCTCGGTTCGCGCAGTCCATCACACGACAGGCAAGATTGTGTTGGTAGGCGATCACAGCGTTGGTAAGTCGGCGCTGGGTTTTCGCCTCATCCATGATCGCTTCGAGAAGCAGGAATCGACGCACGGTCAGCAGTTCTCGGTGTTTCCCGCCCTCGGCAAGCATCGTGCGGACGGAACGGACTGCGAGGCGATCCTTTGGGATTTCGCAGGTCAGCCTGATTACCGACTGGTGCACGCGCTGTTCGTGGATAACGCTGACCTCGCACTTGTATTGTTTGACGCCTCGGACCTCCGCGATCCGCTGCACGGTGTCGGTTTCTGGCTGAAGCAGCTCCAAACGGCACAGAGCAAATGTCCCATCATCCTCGTGGCCGCACAGTCGGATCGCGGCGCCTGTTCGCTGACAGCCGAGGAATTGGAAGCGTTTTGCAAGAAGCACAATATCGTCGGTCCGATCACGACGAGCGCCGCCTCGGGTTTTGGCATTGATGCGTTGGTCGAACGCATGAAGGCTCTCATCCCTTGGGAGGATAAGGAAGCGATCGTCACGACCACCACCTTCAAGATAATCAAGGACTACATCCTCGGCCTCAAGAAAGAGAAAAAAGATAAGCAGACCATCGTCACGCCAGATGAGCTTCGAGTCCTCCTTGAAGCCACTGATGCTGACTGGCAGTTCACCAACGCCGAGATGCTCACCGCCGTAGGTCATCTTGAAAATTATGGATATGTTAAACGACTAAGAACGTCGAAAGGTGAGACGCGCGTCCTGCTCCAGCCGGAGCGGCTCAATAACCTTGCTTCGTCGTTTGTGTTGGAGGCGCGCCGCAATCCAAAAGGGCTCGGCGCTTTGGAAGAGAAACGTCTGCTCGCCGGAGGCTATGACTTCCCGGAGCTGAGAGATCTTCAGGCGAGCGAGCGCGACGTGCTGCTCGACTCGGCAGCATTGCTGTTCCTCGAGCACAACGTTTGTTTCCGTGAAATCGACCCGCTCCGCGTGGAGCCTTACTTAGTCTTCCCGGAACTCATCAATCTGAAGAAGCCAGTTGAGGAGGATGCTGCGACCGAGGATGGCGTCGCCTACTCTGTGAGCGGCCCGACAGAGAACGTGTTTGCCTCGCTGGTGGTATTGCTGGGCTACACGCACACCTTCACGCGCACGGCGCAGTGGCATAACAACGCCCGGTACGAGGTGGGCGATAGTTTGGCGTGCGGATTCCGGCAGGAGAGTGAACGCGACGGCGAGTTGGACTTCGTGCTCAGCTTTGGCCCAACTGTTGGCGCGCCCGTGCGTACGCTCTTCCAGGGATTGTTCGAGAGCTTCCTCGCGCGTCGCAATCTGACGGTGCGGCGCTTCGAGCCGGTGCGGTGCAGCAAGGGTCATCTGCTGAATCGCGCGGTAGTTCGCGAGGCGATGGAGCACGAGGACGAGAGCACGTTTTGTTCGAAATGCGGTGAGCGCCTGATGCTTCCCGCGATGGCGGAGCCGATTCAGTTGACGCAGGCAGTTCAGGCGAAGGTGGACTTGCAACGCCAGGCCGCCGAGCAGCGGACGCGATTCGAGCAGGCCGTCTTTCGTGTGCGCGCCTACACGGCCGAGCAGAGGATCACGCCGCCGGAGTGTTTCATCAGCTATGCGTGGGGTGTGCCGGAGCACGAACGCTGGGTCGAGAAACGGCTGGCGACGGACCTGCAGAAAGCGGGGATTGAGGTGGTCCTGGACCGTTGGCACAACGCGCAGATCGGCGCGAGCGTAGGCCGCTTCGTTGAGAGAATCGCGAAGAGCGACCGGATCATTGTGGTCGGCACTCCAGAGTATCGTCGGAAGTATGAGAACAAGGACAGCAGCGCTGGCTACGTCTTGGCGGGCGAGGTCGATTTGATCCACAACCGTCTTCTCAAAACGGAAGAGCAGAAGCTGATGGTGCTGCCAGTGCTCCTGGCCGGTGATGATGCGAATTCGTTTCCGCCGTTGATGCAAGGACGTGTCTACGCCGACTTCCGCGACGAATTCTGGTACTTCACGACCGCCTTCGATCTCATCCTGAGTCTTTATCAGCTCCCGCCGTTTCATCCCGCCGTGGCCGATTTGCGCGAGTCATTGCGCGGACCGGATACCAGGTTCAGGTAAGAGCGTTTCAGCGGCGCAGCGTTGCAACGGCGACAGTCATCAGCGAGATTGCCAGCAGCGCCAGCAACATTGGCGACACCGCCGGAATCGCCTGGATCAGCCCGAATGAAACGTTCGTGACGCCATCGCAGGTGATGGGGAAGGTCGGCGGAGTGACGGACGTCTGGACCATGCCCGCCGGCGCGACGATGCGAACCTGGTAGGAGACGACGGCGGGCGCGAGGAAATCGACGTCGCCATTGGCGTTCGTTGTCAGCGTTTCTTCGACCGTGCCATCGCCGAGCTGGTCGAGTTGGACGGCGACGCCCGGCACGGCGGCTTCGCCGGCATCGAGGACGCCGTTCCGATTCGTGTCGTTGAAGACGTGAACGTGAATCGTTCCGAAGCAGAAGGCGTGTGCGTTCGATGCCGCGAGAAATGAGGCCAGGATTGCGACGGCGAGAAGAGTGCGGGTACGCATCGATCAGACTCGTTCCGCGCTGAACGGTACACAACAGATTCGGTCCATTGCAAGCGGAGCTATGATCGAATTGCGGCTCCCAAGGAGTTTTTATCCGCAGATGACGCAGATGGACGCAGATCGATCGTTCCTCAATCTGCGTTTCATCAGCGTCATCTGCGGATCGGCCACCCCCGCGTTACCATCCCACATGCTCTACGCTGACGAATCGCGTTTCCGCGAGGCCTTCAACATCATCGAGGAGTACATCGAGCGGCGCTACTCCGTGCAGGTCGTCATCAGCGACGTGACCGATCCGTTCACGGGTGATCTCGATGGGGAATCGATCGCGGTCGACTACGACCAGTCGAGCGAGGATGCCCTTTTCATCATCGCGCATCTCCTCGGGCACACCGTGCAATGGAACACGAATCCCCGCGCTCGGGAAATCGGCACTACGCCGGTCGCCGCAGCAACCGAAGAGTTTCTCGGCGAGCTGGCCGCGTACGAAAAGCAGGCTTGTCGTTACAGCCTGCAGCTCTTCCACGATGCGGGCGTCCGCGACCTCGATCAGTGGGTCTCCGACTTCGCGGCTTGTGACTCGGCCTACCTGATGCACTTCTACCGGACGGGCAAGAAGCTGCCGTTCCGTTCGTTCTGGCGCGAGAGGATGCCGTGCATCGAGCCGCTCGCCATTCCTCCGTTTCAGCCGTCGCGATGGTTGGCGAGAAGCGGTGGGGTGGTTCTGTAGGGGAAACGGTTCCAACGACCTACGTCTATAATAATGAGAGACGCCGAGCCCGACAGCCGATGATCCGTCCAGCACTCCTGCTTCTCGCTTCGTCGCTGTTCTGCGCGCCGCTGGGTGCCGGACAGGCGCTGTTCCGCAACGCCTCGATCGATTATGGCTCCGCCGCCGTCTTCGACATGAAGGCGGGCGATGTCAACAACGACGGGAAGCCGGATGCAGTGCTGCTGGAGAAGCTCATCCCCAGCAACAACATGGTCATCCTCACTCTTGCCGGCAATGGCGACAGCTCATTCCGCACGCCCGTGAGCACTCCCATCACGACCCCCGGGGCCAGGATCGCGCTCGGCGATCTCGACGGCGACGGCAAGCTCGATCTCGTCATGAGCGGCCAGGAAAGGACACTCGAGACCTATCACGGCAACGGAGATGGCTCGTTCACGCTCATCTCGTCGCAGACCGCAAACATCAAGGGATACTCGCTGCTCGCGCTCACGGATCTCGACGGCGACGGCAAGCTCGATCTCATGGCTGTGACACAAGCTGATGCCAACGACGACACGCTGGTTACGTTTCGCGGCAATGGCAACGGCACGTTCGCCGCCGGAGTGTCGCAGCCGGGGCCGTTCACGCAGCGCATCGATCACATCACAACCGGCGACTTCAACGGGGACGGCCGCACCGACGTGATCGAGTCGTCGTTTAACGATCTGCGGCTCGCTACCGGCAACGGCGACGGCAGCTTCAACGCCCCTACGACAATCTCGCGCAACGCCGCTGCCCGCAACGCGGTCGCCGGCGATTTCAATGGCGACGGGAAGCTCGATCTCGTGGAGATCTATCTTACCGACGGTGAGGCTCTGGTTCATCTCGGCAATGGCAACGGTACGTTCAGGGATGGAGCAACGTACATCGCCGGGGAGATCTACAGCGGGGTTGTTGCCGACTTTGACGGTGACGGGAAACTCGACATCGCCGGCGCCGGCAACGATGTCGTGACCATCATGCGCGGCAATGGCGATGGCACATTCGCGGTCCGCGCGTATGTCGCCGACTCCGGGGCTTTCGCTGTGGCGGACTTCGACGGCGATCATCATCCGGACGTTCTCGCTGTCTCTTCTCCCGGACTCCTGCTGCTCCACGGCAACGGCGACGGTACGCTGCGCGCCTACCGGAAGACCTTTGTGCGGCCTGTTCCCGCCCCCTTTAACAATTCCCGCTCATTCCCCAGAGGCCTTGCCGTTGCGGACTTCAACGGCGACGGCAAGCCGGACGTCGTCACCCGAGTCGATCAGATCATCGTCATGCTCAACAGCGGTGACGGGCTCGGCCCACCTGTGGCGCTCACTCTTCCACCTGGCATCGCGGCGGAGTCCTTCGCCACGGGCGACGTCAACGGAGACGGCAAGAGCGACATCGTCGTCGCCGGTTCCAGGTTGTGGACGTACCTCGGCAACGGAGATGGCACCTTCACTGCCGCGGCGTCCACGGCAATTACGAGCCTGGATCGCGTGCTTCTCGCTGACGTGAACGGCGATGGAAAGCTCGACGTTCTGCTCGCCGCCTTTGGCTCTAACGGACAGCTCCTCCTGGGCAACGGCGACGGCACCTTCGCTCTCCCCACGATGCTCCCAGCCGAACCCAGCCTGATCGCCGACTTCAACGGCGATGGGCGGCCCGATTTCGTCAGCAACGATGTCATCAACGGCATGACCATCTACCTGAATAACGGCAGCGGCAGTTTTTCCGCGGGGGGGCACGTACCGAACACGCTTGGCGCGATGGCTGTCGGTGACTTCAATGGCGATGGCAGGGCCGATCTCGTCGAACAGCAGTTCAACGGTACAGTGCGCATGAGGCTCGGGAACGGTGACGGCACCTTTACGGTCCTGCAGCCATTTTCCGTGGGGAATATCCTCAATAGCGGCTCGTCCCCGACCAACGCCGTCGTCGCTGATTTCGACGGCGACGGCAAGCTCGATCTCGCAATCTCAAACAACGTGCTCCTCGGCAAGGGCGACGGCACGTTCCGCGCGCTGGTCCCAAGTGTGGTCTCACGCGCCTGGTCGGATCTTGCTGCCGCCGACATTGACGGCAACGGCTCGGCCGACCTGCTCCTGCTCGACGATCAGAATGACGCGGTCAACACGCTTCTCACGCGAACAGCGGCAGGGGGCACCACACCGCTGCCGCTCACGCTGACGCCGTCACTCTCGACGTTGCACTTCCAGGAGCCGGTGGCCCTCACGACCACCACGACCACTCCCTCGACATTTGTACCGTCCGGCGGCGTCACGATCACCGTAGACGGCGTGTTCAACGGGTTCGCCAACTGGAGCGGGACCACCGCGCTCATGACCCTGGTGCCTCGCGTCATCGGAGACCATCAGACGATCGCCGCGGAGTTCGTCGGAGACGACATCTTCCCGCCGGCCAGCGTGAGTGTCGTGCGCTCCGTACTGAAGCTCGACTCCGTGGTCGTCATCGAAGCGTTCCCCAGTCCCTCGCAACTTGGTCAGACAACGACCATCACCGCAAGGATCTTCGCGAAACAAGGAGACGCCGGTCCCGTGCAGCCCTCCGGCACGCTCACGATTCGCGACGGAGACACGGTCCTGCTCTCGAAGGCTTACGACGCCAATCACCCGCCTGCGCTCACGTACAAGTTCACGACGGTCGGGACGCATGCGCTCGCTGGCGAATACTCGGGCGACGCCAACCACACGGCGGACACCGAGACGTTTTCGCAAGTCGTCACGAAGGCCATTCCCCTCGTCGGTCTCAGCGGCACACCGGCATCCCCAATCATGGCGGGTCAGCCGCTCACGCTGAAGGCAACGACGTTTGCGTCTTTCAGCGGCAATGGCGGCACGATGACATTTCGCGACAGCGGTGTCGACGTCGGAACAGCTCCGACAGTAGGGAACGTCGCATCGATCACGATTCAACCATCCGCGGGCACGCACTCCTACACCGCAATCTACAGCGGCAACGCCGATCTCGATACGGCAACGACCAACTTCACGCTCGATTACACGGTGCTCCCAGTTCCATGCACGACACCGGGAGGTTGTGGGCGGCACCACGCAGCACATCCTTGAATGGCTTGTGCTGACATCGACTTCTCTGTGACCTCTGTACTACTAACCAGCGGTTTCTGCGCGCGACGCAAAGATTTTCACCAAAACTGATTGGTTGCAGATTTGGTGGGTTCCCTTTGGTTGCGGCTATGCCGCGCTGTGTCTCTGTGGTAAGTGTTTTCCGCCGATGAATCCGGGCCCCTACCTTTCAAACAAGCTGCGCTGCCCGGGCGCCGGCTTCTCACGCGCTTCTGCGCTCGTGCGTGACGGCGTGAGCAGCGCGCGCAAATCGCTCCACGGTTGCGCCGGAAATGCGCGTGCGCCGAGGGCGATCAGCGCCTGATTGCCATCGGCAACTTCGCCCTCGGCGCGGACGAACACCGGAATGGCATCCTCGCGCTTCAGTTCCGCTTCCGCGCCTGCCCACGTTCCGCCCGCGTTCGCGTCCGCGCGCGCGATCACCGCGGCCTCGGCGATTCCGTAGATGACTTTGTTGCGCCCCATCGCGTTGCCGACGGTGAATCCGGCGTCGGGATAAACAGGGGAGAGGAGCAGGAGGCGGCCGTCGACGACCGCTTCGCGATAATGCCCCACGACGGACGGCCGGCCGAGTCCTTCCGGAAGAACGGCGATGACGCGGCCACCTTCGTTCAACGCAGCGGCGGTTGCGATCTGATCGGTTCCGCGGGCACCGCCGGAGATGACTGTGATCGCTTCGCGTGCGAACGCCGCCGCCACATCCTCCGCCCACTTCGCGGCGGCATCATCAATCTCGCGCGATCCGACGATGGCAATGCCGCCGAAAGCGGGAAGGCTTCGCTCGCCGACGCCCCACAGCAGCGGCGGCGCGCTGCGGCCGAGGTGTTGGAGGAGGCGCGTGGGGTAATCGTCGTCGCTGCGCGAGATCACCCAAAGCCCGCCGTTCGCCCAGCGCTCCGTAGCGAGGCCGAGGCCCATCGCGCGATCGAGGAGTTGTGTGATGCGCGCGGCGTCGAGGCCGCTCGCAGCCCAGTCGAGATCCGCATCATCGAGCAAATCGCCAGGACGCAACGAACGTTGTTGCAGCAACTCCTCGACGCGGCTGAATTCGCGCGTGTCGAGCGGCTCGATCCGCTCGCGCGGCGCGAAACGGCTGCAAAGAAGCAGAACGGCCTGCGTGTCTCGCGATACCTGCTGTTCCTGCGTCACGTCCTCCATCATGAACGGGATGCATCCGCGAGGACCAGCGGAAAGACGGCCGGGCAGCGCGCTCTTCGCAACAGCGCGCCGGTCACCGTGAGCGTCCAGCCGGAATCGGTCATGTCATCGACGAGCAGGACCGGGCCGGGCATCATCGCTGCTCGATCCACCGCGAACACGCCGTCGAGGTTGCGCGCCTGCTGCACGGAGTTCTCCCGCTGCTTCTGCGGCAGATTGTCGGCGCTCTTTATGATGGCGGCGCGGTAGGGGATGCCGAGGCGCGCGGCCAGGCGCTGCGCGAAATCGGGAACGAGTTGCGCATGCCGCTTCGACGGCACGCAGGTCAACCATGTCGGGCGCGGATCGGGTTTCCACCCGTCGACGAGCGCCGCGCAGGCATCGACCAGCGAATCGTCGAAACGGTCGTCTTCATACTTTCCGCGCCGCACCAGCTCCGCCCATCCGCCGTCTTCCCAAAGCGACAGCGCGCGTCCGGGCTCGTTCTGAAACGGCGCGATCTTTCCCTTGAAGCCGTCTTTGACTAGTGCCGCCACCGGCCAGAGTTTGCGCGGCTCGATTGTCACGCGCGTGCGCTGCAGGAACTCGTTCGCGGCAATCACTCCTTCGATCGTCACCTCGGCTGGCACGATCCGGCCCGCGCAATTCGCACATTTACCGCACGGCGCGGCGAACGGATCGTCGAGCTCCGCGGCCAGGAACTGCATCAGGCAATCGGTCGAGCGCATGTACTCCTGCATCCGCTGCTGCTCGCGGCGCCGGATCGTGGTGAGCTGCTGCACCTTCCCCTCATTGAATTGGTAAGGCACCGGCGATCGATACCACTTCGATCCTTCCTTGCGAATCGGCGCCGGCGTTTCTGTGGCCAGCAGCTTGAGCGTGCGCTCGATGCGCCCGAACGGCAGATTGACGAACGACTCAATCTGCGTCACGGAGAGGCCGTCGTCCGCGCAGTTGAGCGCTTCCAGGACGTCGAGTACATCGCCCTCCGGCGGAAACGCCTGCCGTATGAAAAAGTCGATGATCTCGTCATCTTCCGCGCCGCCGAGGAGAATGCCGAAGGCCTCGTCGACGGCGCGTCCGGCGCGCCCGACCTGCTGGTAATAGTGGACGACCGAACCCGGACGCTGAAAATGGACCACGAAGCCGAGGTCGGGCTTGTCGAAACCCATGCCGAGGGCGACGGTGGCGACGAGGACCTTGAGGTTGTTGCGGAGGAGTCTCGATTCGAGAATCTCGCGGTCGGCCGAATCGGAGTGATAGGCGACCGCGTCGATGCCGCGCAGCCGCAGCCACTCGGCGACGCGCTCGGCATCGCGCACGGTCAGCGTGTAAACGATGCCGCTGCCGGGAAGGGTTGGAAGATGCTGTGCCAGCCACGCCAAACGCGAGGCCTGATCGGGGAGGAGGATGTTCTGCAGCCGCAGCGATTTCCTCACCAGCGGCCCGCGCGAGATCGAGACGTTGCCGAGCTGCGCCATCACGTCATCGACGACGCGATTGTTCGCCGTCGCCGTCGTCGCCAGAACCGGCAGCGAGGGCGGAAGAAGCTTGAACAGTTGCGAGATGCGCCGGTAGTCGGGCCGGAAGTCGTGGCCCCAATCGGAGATGCAGTGCGCCTCATCGATGACGAAGAGCCCGATGTTGCCACCGATCGGCACGAGCACGTTCTGCCGGAAGGCGTCATTGGCCAACCGCTCCGGCGAGATCAACAGAACGTCGATCTCATTCCGCCTCATGGCCCGAATCACGGCGTCCCATTCCTCGGTGTTCGCCGAGTTGATCGTCGCCGACCGCAACCCGATCCGCGCCGCCGCCGCCAACTGGTTCCGCATCAGCGACAGCAGCGGCGAAACAATCAACGTGGCCCCCGCGCCGCGATCGCGCAGCATCCGCGTGGCAATGAAGTAAACGATGCTCTTCCCCCACCCGGTCCGCTGCACGACCAGCAACCGCTCCCCCCGCACCGCCGCCTCAATGCACTCGAGCTGCTCGTCGCGAAACGTCGCATCGTCGCGCCCCACAGCCGTTCGCAGGTAGTCAATCGGAGTAGCCGTAGCCTCTTTGATGAGCATCGCAACCTCGCTTCGCCCCGATGCTACCTCGGTGTTGGCGAAGAGCGATGTTTGGCTACTGTGGGTAGAGTTTGGGTGCCTGGGACATGAAAGTCTGCCTTTAACATGGACGGAGTTGGTCGCCATATTAAAGGCTGCCTTTACTATAAAGTCGCTCTCGATTCATACTAAAGGCAGACATGGTCAGCCGAAAGAACGCCGCTGTCGCCTTCCGACGGCGGGCGGGGCAATACGAGAAGCAATTGACTGGATATCGTGCGTTCATCCCGGCGCCGCTTCCGCCCGTGCCAATGGTTCGCGTCGAAGGCGAGCTCAAGGCGTTGTTGTCGAAAGCCGATCTCGCGCTTGGACGCCTCGATGGTTCGATTCAGACGCTGCCCAACCCTGACCTTCTTGTTCTCATGTACGTGCGCAAGGAGGCGGTCCTTTCGAGTCAGATCGAAGGAACGCAGAGCTCTCTGCAGGATCCTCGCCGCCGAGGCTCAAGTGCTGTCCGCAGATGCTCCACGGGATGTGGACGAAGTGCTCAACTACGTCGCGGCGATGAACCATGGTCTGGCGCGTTTGCCAAAGCTGCCGGTCTCGGTTCGCCTGATCCGCGAGATACACGAGAAACTGCTTCATGGCGTGCGCGGTTCCCACATGACGCCGGGCGAACTGCGGAGGACGCAAAACTGGATCGGGCCGAGTGGGTGCACGCTGTCCGAGGCGACGTTCGTGCCACCGCCACCATCGGAGGTACAGAACGCGCTAGGTGCGCTGGAGAAGTTTATCCACCGAAGCGACACTCTACCTCTGCTCATTAAAATCGGTCTGGCCCATGCGCAGTTCGAGACCATTCATCCATTTCTCGACGGCAACGGCCGAGTCGGACGGCTGCTCATCACTTTCCTGCTTTGCGAGCGCGGCGTTCTGCACAAGCCGGTGCTCTACCTCTCTCACTATTTCAAGCGCCATCGATCGAGGTACTACGACCTGCTTCAGAACGTCCGCGATCGCGGCGACTGGGAGACGTGGCTGGCGTTCTTCCTGCGCGGGGTGGCCCAGGTGAGTACGCAAGCCACCGATACCGCACGCCGCATCCTCGCTCTTCGAGAAGAGCATCGCTACATCATCACCAACCACCTCGGTCGCGCTGCCGCCAACGGCTATCGCGTCCTGGAGCGTCTCTACGAACGCCCGATCCTCTCCGTCGAAGACATCCGTCAGCTCACGGGCACGACCTTCCCAGCCGCAAATCAACTCGCGCAGAAACTCGTCGAGCAGGGACTAGTCACCGAAATGACCGGCCAGAGACGTCATCGCCGATTTCGGTACGACGCGTACATAAGGTTGTTCGATGAGGAAACGATCTGATTGTCCGTGAGCGACTCCGGCGTGCAGTCGCGTTTTTCAGTGATCGTTAGGGCAGGCAACCCGTTTCGACCTCGATGAGCGTCGCCTGATTCACGAAGATATCGCTGGCGATCATGGCGAGGTCCTTGAACTCCGACTTGATCTGCTTGCTCGTCAGGTTTGCCGGCTCGAAGACGGCGTTCGTCTCCTCGCCGCACGCGAAGGACGCGGGACTGCCGATGGCGGTCTTTGATCGCACGAGCAGGCCGCGCAGCGGATCGCCTGGGACGATGGCCTGGCCGCCGGCGACGACGTTGCCTGCGTTCGGAAATACGATCGGCGTGAGCGACGCGCTCGAGCGGCCATGGTTGTACTTCTTCTGCCAGAGGATCTTGACCGCGTCGTCGATGACGATGTGCCAGGCCGCGCCGTCGAATTCGCCGCAGATCGACGACGTCGACGTTGGCGACGGAACGTTGGCGATGCCGCTGAGGAAGATCGTCGATTCTCCCGAGGTGGGGCGGAACGCCGCACGGACGTTGCCGGCGTCCGGCGCGCTGTTGTTCGCAAGCGTGGCGAGGAACGGTTTCGCGATCGCGCCGGCGTTGCCGATTGCCGTGACGATACCCTTCCCGTCGGCGGCGTCGTGGAAGCGCAACATCGTGCCGTCGTGGCGGTCGTACGTGCGCTCCCATGCAGGCTTTCCGGTCGCCGGGTCAACGTTCAGGATCCATCCCAGCGGATGCGACGCATCGTCGTTGTTCGTGCCGAGTACGAAGATGCCTTGCCCCGGAAGCGCGCGCAGACGCTGCACGAACTTGTCGAAGAACCGCATCTCCAGGCCAGTGAGCTTGCCGGTTCTGTCGATGCCGTAGAGCCAGGTGTCGGTCTCGGCGGCATTGCGCGACGCGACGAGAAACTGACCCGGCTTCGCCAGTGGCACGATGCCCATGGCCCGGCCGATGGCGCGCGTCGTCTGGTACCGCTTGCTCCAGACAACCTTGCCACCATCGTCGATGCCGATGCCGATCGAGTCAGACAGGCTGGGTTTGGCGTTATCGAAGATGGTGCCGATGACGACGAACCGGTCGCCGTCCTCGGCGATCGCTCCGTACCGCAGCACCTGCGTACCGCAATCGGTGAGGCCTGTCTCACAGATCGTATGCGTGCTCTGCCACACGATTTTGCCCGCCTTCGTGAAGCGGATGACGGAGAAGCCGGCCTGGACGAATTTGAAATCGGAACTTGCTTCCCAAGCCACGAGAGCCACGGTCTCGTCGTTGGGCACGGCGAGGAGGTCGAGGACGTTGCTGGTCAGCGCGCCCGGATCCGTCCAGCGCAGACGAAAGACATAGTCTTCCTGGGGAATACTCATGACGGCCTTCCTCCCAGTTGTGTGAATGGGAGGATGGTACTCGAGAATTTGAAGTTCCATTTTGGAACATCATGACTTGAACTTCCTCGGGCGCGGCAATTTCTGAAGGTTCTTCGCAGCCCGCTCGAAGTCAACGTCCACGTACCGCGGTTGCGCATCGGCCAGCGCCCGGTAACGCTCGTATTCGCGCTCGGCCTTCGCTCTGGCTGTTTCTGCTGAAATTTGCCCGGCGTGATCGAGCAGCTCGCGTCCGGAGACCCTCAGGAACTCATCCAGCTTTTCCACCCAGTTGCGCATCGTCATCGGCCTGCGGTCGAGTGCCTGGAGCTCGGCAAACTCAATGTAGAGACTCACAATCCGATTCAGCGTCTGCAGCTCCTCTTCGCTGAGATAGTTCTTCGCCACCGAAACATCTTCGCGCCGGATGATCTTGCCGGGACGCGTAGTCCTGAGGCCCATCAACGGCTGCGTGGCGTCGGCGCGCTGGTGGATGATCTCCGCGGCAGTGTGGCCGTGCGTGGCCCAGTGCATCTTGTTCTGTACGGTGGCGAAGAACTGCTGCGACATCTCCGTGTTGGGCGTGTAGTCGACGCTGGTGGCGTAGATGTCCAGCACCTTCTGGTAGAAGCGCCGTTCCGAGGAGCGGATGTCGCGGATGCGCTCGAGGAGCTCGTCGAAGTAATCCGGCTGTCCTTTCCCCGGCGGGTTCCTGAGGCGCTCGTCGTCCATGGTGAAGCCCTTCACCAGGAACTCGCTCAAGCGCGCCGTGGCCCACTGCCGGAACTGCGTGCCGCGGTGGCTGCGCACGCGGTAGCCGACGGCAAGGATGGCGGGCAGGCTGTAGTGCTCGACCTCGCGAGCGACCTGGCGAGCGCCCTCAGAACGAACTATCCGGAATTTCCGGATAGTTGCCTCCCGGCTCAGCTCGCCCTCCTCGAAGATGTTCACAAGGTGCTCATTGATCGTGCGCACATCCTTCTGGAAAAGGTCGGCCAGCAGTGCCTGCGTGAGCCAGATCGTCTCCTGATCGAACCGGCACTGGATGCGCGTCCGCCCGTCTTCGGTCTGGTAGAGAACGATGCTGGTTTGCGGTACCTCGTTGTCGGACATGCGGTGACCGTTTAGATAGCACCCCAACCCGCTGCGCGCAACGAAATGGCGACACGCTCAGCGGGAGTCTTGCCTTTTTCATCGAAGATCTACAGATTGGAGAACGCTTTGAGGGAGTCGGTTTACGGGGGTCGGGAGTCGGAGAAAGACCGAGGCCTTCTTCTCCGACTCCCCACTCCCCACTCCCGACCCCAGGAGAACCTTATGGACGACAAAGGAAAGCTCATTCTCCGACTGACCGTCGCTGTCCTGATGGCCTTTCACGGAATCTCGAAGCTGCGGCACGGCGTCGCCTGGATGGCCGGACCGCTGGGGGCGCATCATCTGCCCGTATGGCTCGCGTACGGCGTATACGTCGCAGAAGTCGTCGCGCCGATTCTGCTCATCGTCGGAATCTTCACCCGGCCCGCGGCGCTCGTGATCGCATTCGAGATGACGATCGCCATCTATCTCGTCCTCGGCATGAAGGCGTTTGAGCTCGATCGTCAGACCGGCGCACTGCACGGAGAGCTTCAGTTGTTCTACTTCTTCACCGCGGTAGCCATCGCCGTCCTCGGCAGCGGCCGCTTCGCGCTGTCGAAGGGCCGCGGACGCTGGGACTGAAAAGCTTCTCATCCGCAGATGACGCAGATGTACACAGATAAGACCATCTCCCAATCTGCGTCCATCTGCGTAATCTGCGGATAAGCTCTTCCCGTGGATTGGGACTACGCCATCATCGGCTCCGGCTTCGGCGGGAGTGTCTCCGGATTGCGGCTGGCGGAGAAGGGCTACCGCGTGGTCATGTTGGAGAAGGGGCGGCGCTTCAGTGCCGAGGACTTCCCGAAGTCGAACTGGAACCTGCGCCGGTGGTTATGGATGCCGGCGGCAGGCTTTCGCGGCATCTTCAAGATGACTATCCTGCGCCACGTCACGGTGCTCTCCGGCGTGGGAGTCGGCGGCGGCTCGCTCGTCTACGCCAACACGTTGCCGACGCCGAAGGACGAGTTTTTCACGCTGCCTTCGTGGGGTCACCTGGCCGATTGGAAGAAGGAGTTGGAGCCGCACTACGCCACCGCGTTGCGGATGTTGGGGGCCGTGCAGTACCCGGCGGATACTTACTCCGATCAGGTGCTGCGCGACATCGCCGCAGACATTGGCCGGCCGGATCAGATCGTGCCCGCGCGCGTGGCCGTCTATTTCGGCGAGCCTGGCAAGACCGTGCCTGACCCGTACCTCGGCGGCGAAGGTCCCGACCGCACCGGCTGCATCCAGTGCGGGGCCTGCATGACCGGTTGCCGGCACAACGCCAAGAACACGCTAGACAAGAACTACCTCTGGCTGGCCGAGAAGCGCGGCCTGCAAATCGAGGCGGACACCGAGGTGACGTGGGTGAGGGAGCTTGCCGGAGGCGGCTACCGGATCGACGCCACCTCGGGCACCGGGTGGTTCGGCAAGCGCCGGCGCACGCTCACCGCGCGCAACGTGATCTTCGCCGGCGGCGTCCTCGGCACGGTGCCACTCCTGCTGAAGCTGAAAGCCAGCGCGGACGGATTGCCTCGGCTGTCCGATCGCCTGGGTGGCTTCGTCCGCACGAACTCGGAGTCATTGATCGGCGTCACCACGCGCGCCGACCGCGACCTGAGCGAAGGCATCGCCATCACCAGCGTGCTCCACACCGACGAGCACTCCCACCTCGAGCCGGTGCGCTACGGGAAAGGCTCCGGCTTCTTCCGGTTGCTGATGTCGCCGCACGTGCCGGGAGAAAGCGCGCCGGTGCGGCTGATCCGCGTTCTCGCGGCGATGCTGCGGCACCCATTCCACTTCCTGCGCGCCTATTTCGTCGACGACTGGGCCAAACGGACGATGATCCTCCTCTACATGCGCACGCTCGAAGGCCACCTCCGTCTCCGCCTGGGCGCGTTCGGCCTGACGACTGCGCTTGCCGAGGGACCAGCGCCGAGCGCGGCGATCCCGGAGGCAACGGAGTTGGCGCGGCGGGTGGAGCAGAAAATCGACGGCTTCGCCGGCAGCCTCCTCAGCGAAACCATCCTCGGCACCCCCACCACCGCCCACATCCTCGGCGGCGCCTGCATGGGCACAAGCGCGGAAGACGGCGTGATCGACGCCCAACACCGCATCTTCGGCTACGACGGCCTCTACGTAATCGACGGCGCCGCGATGTCCGCCAACCCAGGCGTGAATCCATCGCTGACGATCACGGCGCTGGCGGAGAGGGCGATGTCGTTTGTCCCTGTGGCGAATGAAGGGGCGTCCGCAAATGTCGCAGATAAGACTGTCTTCCGTCTGGCGTGATCTTCAAAATGTGGTGGGGTCTACGCTTTGAAAGCGCCCCTTTGAAAGGGCCTAACGCTACTTCCGAAACGATCCCACTCGCCCGCACGCAGGACACAGCGCAGATTCGGCGTGTCAGCACAACACACCCTGTCCCAAACAGCTTTCGCGAAACGCTGTTTGGGACAGCATCTCTCTGTAGTGAACGGCCTTCTGACGCGGCAGACTACCGAGAAACCGGCGTGATCACTCATCTTTCAGGCGACTTAGCGCGACCCTTCGCTTCGGGTCGAGGTTGCTCCGTGTTTTGGACATCATCAGAGCCGACGAGGGGTGTCGTTTCAGCTGACCGCGTCGTATGCGTGTTTTCAACGACTTACAAAGATATTTTGGGTGTTTCCGCTCTGTTTTGGACAGCAGTGCAGTTACAATGTCAATTCAAGAGAGTGCCGCGACTTCTGCGGCAGACAGCAGTCAATGCGAGTCAAGGCTGACAACGACCGATCTTGCCGAGTCACTGTGCCCGCGCGCAGCTCGATCTGTGTACTCGACATGAATCAGTTCCAGCCTGGTCGGGCCGGGGGCGGCAATCTGGGATTTGCTCTCTCTGCGCCGACGGACTTGGAAATCTCGGCATCGAGTCGCGATGAAATCGTCGCCTCAAACGGAGCACCGTGGCGAGACGAACGACGCCTCATCCTCATTCACGTCATAGATCAGTGGCGGATTGCTCGCCACATTTCCGGTTCGTACAAAGTAGTCGTGCATCAGGTCAATCGTCCGCACATTGGGCTCGCCGCTTCGGCAGCATTGCAACTTGCGGGGTGGTACGGGTTGGACGTACTGCACGGTTCCGTTGCGACGGAAGCTCTCCGAGAGAAGATAGCATCGAGCTACCGAGAATCAGTCAATGGCCTCCTGGTGCCCGGGTTTACCACGGGCCTGTCCTCTTTCTTGGGAATCGCCGGAGGGTTTGCCGTGGTCGACACCGACCTAGCTCCGCGCGTTCACTTCAAGGTTCCGAATTGGACGGCGGCCGTGGTTATCGACCCATCAACCGCGGCGGTAGGGTTTGGCGATGCTGAGATACAGACGCTGACGGGCCGGGCGGCAGAACTTGATGCGAAGGCGCGAGTTGCAAAGGACGACATCGTTAACGAAGTGCTGATCCCCGCCGTCGCGGCTGCCAATCTGCGAGTCATCGGCGAAGCGATCGGTGACTTGCAGTCGATAGGTAGCAAGGTCGCAGAGATTGATTTATACGGAGAGCGAATATCACGCCAGTTAGTGACACTTCGTCATGAGTTTGAGTGTGTCTTCATGTCAGCCGTAGGCCCTGGAATCGTAGTTCTGTCATCGCACTCTCCTTCTGATGTGACCAAAGCGCTTTCACGATTTCCCGTGACCGTCGTTTCGTTGGGTAACGTTGATAACTTGGGCGTTACGGTTAACGGTCAAGTCTGCGCCTCGGCTCCGGAGTCTTCCACATGAGGATTTCGCCAGGCAACGTCGTGTATCTCGTCTGCCACGGTCTTGTCTTCCTTCTCGGGATGACGCTGATCACTTTTGGAAGCTTCACCGACCCAACACGTTGGGGCGCTGTGCTCTGCGGCAGCATAGGCGCGTCGTTGGTTGCGGCCGCTCTTACCGGGTGGGTTGTTTATGTCTACGTCCACCACTCTGAAACTCTGGCCACTGCGCTTAACAGCTTCGTACGGTTTGGCTTTGTCGCAGCCTTTCCAAGGCGCTCCATTACGATCCGGGACGAGTACGATGATCGCATGCGGCGGTTCTCAAAGCACGCCGACATCCTCGGCTTCGGCCTCAACTCTCTGCGTCAAGACCACGCGAAATCATTTGGCACGTGGAAACGGCAAGGCCACGTTCGTGTTTTGCTGATAGATCCTGACTATCCCTCTACCGATGCCTCATATGCCAATCAGAGAGACAGAGAGGAAAATGACGAGCCGGGCACTATTGCACGTCAGGTGAGGCAGTTCGTCCGTGATACGAAAGACTATCTAGAAGACGGGCGATTTGAAATTCGGCTATATCGGTGCCTTCCCGTGTTGAACATATTTCGGATCGATGGAGACATCCTGTGGGGGCCCTATCTCATTTTTGAACCGAGCCGAAATACTCCGACGTTTCTAGTTCGTGAAGGCGGTGAAATGTTTGACCGACTCCTCGACCACTTCGAACACATCTGGAACGATTCGCAAATGTCCCGAGCTGTGCCTCATGAATGGATCAGTGAGTAGAATGGGCCTCGCTGAGATAGGGGAGTCTGCAAGTGCCTAAGATCTGGTCCTCCCCGAAGCCGCCACTGCCGGGCGGCGTGATTGTACTTGTACCCGAGCGTCGACCTCGCGTTTTTTTCTATACTTCCAACGCCGATAAGTATCTGCAAGCGCGGTACGTATTTGCCCAATATGGCTACATTCTTGAACATTACGAAAGCCATACGCAGCCATATGCTGAGGAGTATGCGCAGGGCAAAGAATACCTCCTTGCAAAGGCTGTTGACACGGTTAGAAACCTCGTCGGCCGTCAGACGCTGTTTTTCCTAGAGGACACGTCGCTTCGTATCGAAGCGTTGAGTTCAGCCGACGTAGACGTGCCCGGTTTGAGCGTGAAAGAGTGGTTTGTGGAGACGTCGTTCGAGCAGCTTGACGCAATGCTGCGAGCGAAAGGTGACAATCGCCGGGCTATCATCAAGTCGGGCATCGCTCTGAGCCTTCCCGGCAAAACGACGCCTGTATACTTCAATGGCGAGACGGCGGGAACAGTCGCGCTCTCCCCCCCAGGCTTTGAGCGCTCTAGGATTCACCCTTGGCTCAGCCCGACCACTTTCGATGGATGGTTCGTGCCCGATGGCAATCAGCGCCGTCTCGGCGAAATGAAAGCGGATGAGTCCCAGCGGCTGCATTTTCGTGCCCGCGCCTTAATCAAGTTGCTCGAACGCCTCGGCGAGTACACTGCTGTATTAAACCTTCAACCGCCAGCCTACGTCGTGAGACGAAGCACTCCCACTGTTCCGCAGTTGCCCTTATTTCGCGATCCCCGACGGCACGTGGTAGTTGTTGGACCGCGCGCGGCGGGCAAATCAACATTTGGTGACTATGTTGCGTCCGACAAACATATTCCACACCGCGAAGCCAGTCTCGTCATCAGGGCGTTATTTCGCGACCAGGCTACCGACGATGTGGATCTCGGCCGGTTCGCCGAGAATCTCCATATCCAGCAAGGCCAGGATGTAGTCGCGCACGTATTGGTCCACCAATACGGCTTGGGTGAGCTCAGGGATGCTGTCGTCACGGGACTTCGGAAGTTTGAGGAACTTGATTATCTGGAGGGGCTTAGTTCGAGACCGACGGTGATATTCGTTACCGCCAGCCGCCGCACGCGATTTGAGCGCTATGTCGCCAGGCGGCGAGAAGATAAGTTGGTGGGCTATGAAGATTTTGTATCGACGTCGGACGAGGAGGAATTCTTCAAGTTCGTCAGCGAGTATGCAGACGTAATTATCGAGAACGAAGGAACCCTTCCGGATTACTTTCGCCAGATTGACTATGTGATGAACGGATGTGATGGCGAGCGACCCCGCGGCGTTACTATTCAGCAGGGGCGTCCAGTCCGCGCGGACCGTGACCAACTTTATCGCTGTCTCGCAATCCTTCATAGGCACGGTGGCGGACTGACGAATCGCCAGATCAGCGACATTACTGCCGCGACCGGTCGACGCATTGCTACTCGGAATGTGAATAAAGTGCTGGGAGGTGCTCCTTCCTTTTGCACACAGGTGCGACGCGCCGGACAGGAGATTGAAAACGTTCCGACCGAGCGAGGTAAGTGTTATGTACGCCTCGTCGACGCATACATTGCGCGGCCCGTCATGGCGGCCTTTGGCTCGATGAGAGCAAATCGAGAGGTTCGCGCCCTTCCTCGGGTCGATCTGCCATGATGGGTCTAGTCCATGGACCAGAAGCGGTGAACAGTGTCGAGGAGCAGGGGATCAACGGGAACGAATGAAAGAGCCGATTGTGTCGTCCAAGCCAAACTACAAGACAGCGCTCGGCCGCATGTACAGCGGATTGGCGGAGAAAGTGCTCGCCCGGCGCTCGCTTGCAAGTTTGGCTAACGGTGTCCAACTCATCTTCACGTCGCCACCGTTCCCGCTAAAGACCAAGAAGCGGTACGGTAACCTAAACGGAGCAGAGTATGTGGACTGGCTGGCGGCGTTTGGTCCGTTGTTTCGAAACCTCCTTGCGAAGGACGGATCCGTGGTAATCGAGGTCGGCAACGCCTGGGAGCCAGGAAGGCCTGTGATGTCGACACTGGCGCTGAAGGCTTTGATTGCATTGCAAGAGAAGGCCGATCTTCGTCTCTGTCAAGAATTCATTTGCTACAATCCTGCTCGCCTTCCAAGTCCGGCCCAGTGGGTTACGGTTGAGCGGATTCGGGTTAAGGATGCCTACACCAGGCTGTGGTGGTTGTCGGCGTCGGATCGGCCCAAGGCGGACAACCGACGCATTTTGCAACCGTACAGTGCCGCGATGCGCCGTTTGCTGACTCAAAAAAAGTACAGCTCCGGTCGGCGGCCTTCGCAACATAATATCGGCCCGAAGTCGTTTCTGGTGGATCACGGAGGATCGATTCCGCCAAATGTGCTGACGATCTCGAACACAAACAGCAACGACCCCTACCAGAAGTATTGCCGCGACAAGGGAATTGTAGGTCACCCAGCACGGATGCCTGTAGAACTAGCTTCGTTTTTCATCAGGTTTCTAACCGAGCCGGGGGATCTTGTACTGGATCCCTTCGCGGGAAGCAACACGACAGGTTATGCTGCTGAGAAGCTGAAGCGACGGTGGGTGTCGATTGAGGCGTCGGAAGCGTATGTGGAGGCGTCGTTTCCTCGTTTTCGCCTGGATGACGACTCGAAGCAGAAGAAAGCGTAGAAAGTCGAAACATGCCCGTTCGCGAACTGTTTCAGCGACTGCAAAACGCAAACACGGTTGAAGAGGTGCGAACCGCGCTCGCGAGCCTTGAGGAGAGCGTGGGTGAATCTCGCCTAACTTGGTATCCCGTTGGCGGTCGAGAGAACAATAGAGGCGTCATCGAGATGTCAGCCGATCCTGGGCGCTCAATTGTGGAGCGAATAACAAACGCGGTCGACGCGATCCTTGAAGCCGAGTTCGAGAGACATCATGGACTCCCGGAATCTGCCTCACCTCGCGAAGCAGCCGTCGCTTGGCTGAATGTTCCTGAAGATGGCCTGAGCGCCATGACGCCTGGCCAGCGTCAGAAACTGGCCGAGCGTTGTGTCGTGAGGCTCTTTCCTGGCGAGGGTCGAGAGTCACGGTTGGTTGAGGTAAGAGACCACGGAATCGGAGTCACGCCTGCGCAGCTCCCGTTGACGATTTTGAGTCTCAACGAGAACAACAAGATGCAAAAGCACTATCTGGCTGGCGCGTACGGCCAAGGTGGATCGAGCACGTTCGCGGCGTCGAAGTATGTTTTCATCGCGTCCCGGCAACGTCGGTCCCCATCGGTCGGTTTTAGTGTGGTGAGATTTCATGATCTGCCTCCGGAGACTTTTAAGATCGGGCGCTACGCCTATCTGACCGTGGACGGCGCTGTGCTGGAAGTCGAACTGTCAGAGACGGAGTTTCCCCCGGGAACACTCGTCCGGCACTTCGGATATGACCTGAGCAAGTACTCGTCTCCTCTCGGCCCCAACAGTTTGTACGGCCTCTTTAACGAAGTGATGTTCGATCCGATCGTTCCGATATGGTTGGACTCTATTCTTCACGGTTACCGGCGCGTCATCAAAGGTTCACGTAACGCGCTGAACGGTGCCGTTGATGAGGGTGACGATGATCGTCGAGGTCCCAAGCTGGCCCACAACGTTCCGCTCTACTTTGTGAAGCTTAGCGACTTCGGTCGAATTGGAATCGAGTATTGGGTGCTCGATACGCAGGAAAAGGAACGAAAGCGCCCTAATGCCGCCTTCGTCAATCCGTCTCGCCCGATCGTCCTCACGTTGAATGGCCAGAACCAAGCCGAGCTGTCGCAGTCTCTCGTTCGCAAACCCGCTGATTTACCGTTTCTTTCGCAAAGATTGATCGTCCACGTGGACTGCAATCACCTGACTCCGCAGGCAAAACGCGCACTATTTGTGTCCACTCGGGAGGATGCGCGAAAAGGCCGGATCTCCGAAATGATCGAAGAGGAGTTGGTCAAGGCTCTGCGTTCTGATGACAAACTCACACAGCTCAATGCGGAAGCTCGTGATGAGATGCAGAAGGGGAAGGACGAAGCAGCATCCGAAACAATCAAGAGGGAGGTCTCACGACTGCTGAAGCTACAGGGTGTCAGCGTCGGAGAGATCGACGCCGAGCGCCGACCTGGCGACCGACCGGGACAGAAGCCTTCTGGCGCCAAGCCTTCACCACGCCCAAAACCACAGGCGATTGATACTCAGGAGCCGCCCACGTTCGTACGAATTGTTTGGGCCGGAGAGGACCTGACGTTCTATCCCGGCCAGCGGCGTTATGTCCGAATCGAGACCGACGCTGGATCGTCGTATCACAACGCGAACGATCCGCGGATGTCGCGGATCAACGTCATCGTCACCGGCATCTCGTTGAACGACTGCGGGTCGACCCCTTTGAAGGACGGGAGGATGCGTGTCGTGCAGGAAGCACCGGATAGGCTCGAAGTTGGGTCGTCGGGTTGCATTCGCGTCGAGCTTAGCCGCGTAGGCCTTTCAAGTCTTTCGGATGAGCGCGTAGTTCGGGTTGTCCAGAAACCACCCGCTCGTCCGGCCAGCAGCAAGTCGACGCTGCCACCGTTCAAATTTCAGTCCGTCGATGGTCCAGAGTCAGCGCTTTGGATCAACCTTGACTGGCCGGATTACATATCTACTGTGGCCTCTTCCTCTCGGATGGAGGAAGGCACTCTAGTCATTTACTACTCAACCGTCTTTCCGAATTTTGAGAAGCATCGTTCGTCGTTTGAACAGAAAAATCCGCAGAGCGGGACGTCGTTTGTTGAGCGATACAAGATCTGGCTAGCCGTTCATTCGCTGCTGGCGTATCAGGATCAGCAGGCAAGAGAGTCATCCGAAAACGAAACCGACATCGACCCGGAGGTTGAGGAGCGGCTTGATCGCCAAGAGCGATGCCGAGTCGCGACCATGTCGGCGTTGATCGCCAGCCGAGAGATGAGGGCCGATGCAACGACAGCTGAAGCAGCGGAGGAGTGAAGCGGTTTGGGGAACGTCGGGGGGGAGCGGACATGGTTCGACCCTTCCCCTCGTATCTGGAGGCATACTCGACCTTACTCCACTTGCTCTAACCGGTGCGATCCGACCCGCTTCTGCAGCATCGTCAGCAGTAGAGGCGAACAGAGGTCTGTCGGCCAGCGCTGAAAAGAGGCCGGGGCCGCCAGATTCGCGCGCTAGGTCGCTGACCTCGGCCGCGGTGAGATAGACGATCAATCCTTCACTGATCGTGACCGCCCGTTTCGCGGCGCGGCCGAGCTCCTCGAAGAGCACGCCGCGGGCGCCGGCGTTCGCCCAGATCGAAGGGAATGCGCTCCAGGCCGGCAAACGAGATCCTCGCCGTGCAGCACCTGATCATGGACTGGGAGCAAACGCAGCGCGTCCAGGCTGGCTCGCCGTGGGTCGCCCGGGCGATCCTCAGCTTCGTGATGATCGTGCTGTTCATTGCGGGCTACGGGCGTGAGTATCTGGAGGTCAGTATTTGCAGCTTGAAGCCAGCTTGGAACGGCTGCCGCGGCACCGCGCGTGTCTGCGTGCCGGACGTTCGCGGCTCCGGCGACTTTGCGAGTGTCGGGCGCTCGGACGATCATGACTCGCGGCGAGCTATGAATGACGTCCGCCGTCATAGCGAACGCCTGAGCGTCAGATATTCGATTCTACGAAATTGTCTCGCGGGGTGATCCGCGTCATCGCGAACGTCTGGCCGTCAGACATTCGCCGGTCCTGTCGACATTGCGAATGTCTGACGCTCAGATATTCATGACTCGCGGCGAGCTATGAATGACGTCCGCCGTCATAGTGAACGTCTGAGCGTCAGATATTCGATTCTACGAAATCGTCTCGTGGGGTGATCCGCGTCATCGCGAACGTCTGGCCGTCAGACATTCGCGGGTTCCGTCGACATCGCGAATGTCTGACGCTCAGATATTCATGTCCAGCGGCGACCTTTGAATGACCACCTGCGTCATTTCTTTTCCAACTGCACCACCCCGCCCCAGATCTGCTTCGGCTTCGTTCCTTTGGAGTCGGGAAAGAGGGCGAAGAGTCGCATCAGCAGGGGGAGGCGTTTCAGCGATGCGGCGGTTTGAAGCATCGAGCGCACGTCGATCGGGGTCCAGCCGTACTCAGTGAAGAAGGCGGGGCCTTGTTCCGGGGCGAATTTCAGCGGGGCTCCGGCTTGACCTAACTGCCCTCCGACCTGCTTCTGCAGCATCTTCAGCAATCCTGGCGAACAGAGGTCAGTCGCCCAGCGCTGAAACGATGCCGGGGTGGCCAGATCGCGCGCCAGGTTGCTGACTTCATCGGCGGTGAGATAGACGATCAAGCCCTCGCTGATGATCACGGCCCGTTTCGCGGCGCGCCCGAGCTCCTCGAACAGCACGCGGCGGGCGCCGGCGTTCGCCAGGTCGAAGGGAATGCGCTCCAGCCGGCAGACAGGCTTCTCCCCCTTCAACACCTGATCCTTGTACGTCAGCAACTCCGGCAGATCGATCTCGATCCACTGCAGCGACGACGGCAATTCCATCCGGTACGGCCGCGTATCGAGGCCGGCCGCGAGATCGATCACCATGTCGGCGCCGTTGGCGATTTCCTGGGTCACGAAGGAATCGATGTTGTACGTGCGCGCGGTGTACGACCAGGCGTGACGATGCGCCACTTTGATCTTCGACATGATCTCTTCGCCGCGCGTACCAGCCAGGCGGCGCGCGTAAGGATCGCGAAAGACGGGATTCGGCTGCTCCGTTTCCCATGCGCGGTACATGGCCACCCAAAGCGCCGTGTCGGAAATGTTGCGGATCAGAGGCTCGGTGGTCATGGTTCGACTCAGCCACAAGTATAGGGCCCACGCGAAGGCGCTCACGCGAAGGCGCGAAGACGCGAAGCGGGTGAAAACACCACGCGCTCTTTCTTCGCGTCTTCGCGTGAGCCCATGCCTATAGCGCTGGCATCAATGTTGCGGCTGACCGACGGTCGAGCTCCGACTAACTTTGCGAAGCGAGACTGTGCGAAAGGACTTTGCCCATGACCTTCACGTTGCCAGGGCTGATCATCTACATCATCATTGCTGCAATCTGTGGTGCGATCGGTAAAGCGATCGCCGGCGGAGTTCGCGGCGGCCTCATCGTCTCCATCGCCCTCGGCTTTATCGGAGCCATCCTCGGGCCTTGGGTGGCGCACAAGCTAAAGCTGCCGGAGCCTTTCATGGTCCAGGTCAGCGGACACCCCTTCCCGGTTCTCTGGTCGATCATCGGCGCCGCCCTCTTCGTCGCGATCGTCCACCTGTTCTCCCGGCGAAGGTAACGCGGAGCGCCCCCCCGAGGGCCTTACACAAGCGTCATCGCCATGGGTTGAGGGGTCAGACCCAAAGTGAAAGTGACGAAAATTGACATAGCGTCCGTGCCAAGGTCAATTTCCGTCACTTTCACTTTGGGTCTGACCCCTTTCATGCGACATCAACGGAGGCCCGACACCGGCGTCATCGTGATCGTGGCGTGCATCTTCACTTCCTGCGTGCCCCGCATGACGGTGATGTCGTGCGCGGTTCCGTCGCTCGTGAATACCTTGCGGATGCCGGCGAGGTTCCATGTCTCTGCCGGTGCGCCATCGATCGCGGTGATGACGTCGCCTTTTTGGAACCCGGCGACGGCTGCCGCTGAATCGGCGCGCACCGCGCTGATCGTGAAGTGGTGCAGGTCGGGGCTTCCGGCGATGATCGTCATTCCGAATGTCTTGCGCTCCTCGAACGGATGCGTCGTCGATGCCTGCGGCTGCAGGATCATGACGTTGCGGCCGTAGTCGAGGATGACGTGGGCGAACCGCGAGAGGATCGTCTCGCCGATGTTTCCGGAAAATGCGGGACTGGTGTAAGCGCCGGACTTTGCGGCGGACAGATTCACCAGGACGTGGGGGAGCGTGACGCCGTCGATGACGATCGCATCCATCAGGCCGCGGATGTTCGTGGGATTGAAGGCCTCAACATCGGGTGCGCTGAACTTGTGCACAGTGCGTTCCGCATCGCCGGCACGCTCGAGAAGGTGATGCTCGGCGATGAACGGGGTAGTGAACGTGACCGTATCGGCGGCTCCGACGTCGAGGATGAACCAGGCCGGAATCGTTTCTCCCTTCACCACGATGCTGCCGCCGAAATACGGCTGCTCGCCCTGCATCACCAACGGCACACGTCCGCCCTTGATGTGCGATGTATCGAACGTCCGCGGACGCAGCGTTAGTGTCTTGGCCACGTAATCGATATCGGTGACGAAGCGGCTGAGGAAGTCATAGCCGAGGAGACCGCCGAGCTGCATGCCGTAGAGTTTTTCGAGACCGCGCAACTCCAGGACCGCGGCATGTTGATCCCGCAGTTCCACCTCGCCGAGGCGGTAGGTAACGTGGTCGACGTAGGAACCGGACGTCGCAGCGCTGCCGCCGCCGATCGTCGTCAATCCGCCATACGGTGTCAGATGAAACTCGCTCACGCGGGACTGGTTGATGATCGAGTAGTTCGCGCCGGTGTCGACGAGGAACCAGATCGGCCCGGCTCCGTTGACCGTCGTAAGCACCATGATGTGGTTGTTGTCGAAGTTGAACGGGAGCGTTTCGGACCGCGCGCCGTCACGAAGATAGAACGCGTCCTCGGGGCCGGGTGACGGCTGGGTGAGATCGACGCGGTCGCGCGGGACGAACTCGATCGACTGCAGATGCGCAGTCGTCTTGTTCGGTCCGGTCGTCCACGTCTCGGCGAAAGCGATGGCGACGCCGTCGACCTTCCGCCAATCGGAGAAGGTCACCGTTCGGATTCCGTCGAAGGACGGTATCTCCGCGCGCAGCGGCAGCGCGGTCTCACGATCGAGTACGAACCGAACCGCGGAGCCGCTCTTCGCGTGAAACTCGAGCGTGTTTTCGTCGATGATCGAAGGCGCGCCGGCGACGCCGGTCAGCGCGGCGAAGGAGTGGATCATCGCCAGATCCGACTGCGTACGAAGGTCAGCGCCAGCGAGATTCTCGACGAAACCGTTCCAGTCGCGGCGCCAGCCGTTTGTGCCGTCGTAAACGGTAATCGCCTCATCGCGCGCATGCGCCAGCCGCTCGCGCCGCTGGAGCGCCGAGGTCGTCCACTCCTCGCGGACACCAGGCATCCCATCCTCGTCGATGGCGTCAACGCGATGGACGGCCGCGACCGACTCCAACCGCTGACGGCCACCAGCGGCAGCAATCCAACGATCGAGAAGAGCATTCTCGTCCGCATGGGCCGAGGCGGCGAGGAGCAGGAGGGCGAGTATGTTTCGAATCATGATCCTGGCGTCAGGCTACTGCATCTCGATGGACGGAATCGAGTGATCCTTGCCGGCAGCGACGCCACACGCCACAATCAACGCTGCCGATGAAATCGCGCCTCGTCTGGACCAGCGATCCCGAAGCCGCGAAGCGGCTGCGCGAGGAGGGCGCGGTCGACGCGCGGGCGGACCAGGATCCGTCGAAACAGACTGTCCGCGTGGTCATCGACCGCAAGCGCCGCGCGGGGAAGAGCGTGACGGTCGCAAGCGGGTTCCAACTGACGGCTGCATCACTGGCAGACCTGGCGGCGTCGTTAAAGAAACGATGCGGTGCCGGCGGCACGGCGGGAGATGACGAGATCGAGATTCAGGGCGATCACCTCGCGCGCGTAGCCGCCGAGCTCGAGCGGCTCGGCTACAAGGTTCGGAAGAGCTGAGCGCGCGACGTCTCTCGCTCACGCGAAGCCGCGAAGACGCGAAGGGGAAACCATCAACTGCTTTTCCTTCGCGTCTTCGCGTCTTCGCGTGAAATGTCTCGCTCGACAACGCTCACAGCACCGTCGAGGCGCTCGGCGATCGCGTGAGTGGAGATTCCTGCTATCAGTACTATTCGGGGATCAGGTGTCGGAGATACAACCGTGACTTTTCTTTCTCCGACTCCCGACCCTCCGGAACCGGCCTCCCGTGTCGAAAGGCTCGGCGAGCATCTCAGAAGATGGCGTACGCGACGGTCGCGAGCTGAACTGACGGGTCGTTCGTTACATTGTCCGTAGTGGAACCGTAAATGATCGCGCTGCCGTCAGTGACCGTGATGACAACCATCTGGTTGGCCCCGATGGACGCGCCGCCGAAGAACGACTCCGCCGAGACCTGGTCGAAATTGTTTGGCGCGTACGTCTTGGTCACCTTGGTAACGAGCGTGCCGTTCGGATTCCGTAGCTCCGCCGTAAAGCTGGCGCCCGAGAAGAGCGTGCGCACGCCGATATTGAACCGCGTGTGGCTCGGATCGGTAGGAGTCATCATCACAGCCGTAGCTCCCTGCGACGGCACGCCGCTCCCTGGCTTGATCACGGAGGAAGGATCGATCGCGGATTCGCTGAGACCCGTGGTCCCGGCCCCTCCGGCATCGTTAAAGACACGCGTCGCCATCATCGGCAGCGGCTTCCCTTCCGGAACCACCACATCGATACTGCCGAGGCCCACATAACCGAAGAGGGCGACGATGTCCGCAACCGTGGATGCCGAGTTCGGCGGAACCTCGAACGGGACCGACGGATCGGACCAGCTACCCGGGACTCCCTGCCGGCGGAGGATGAAACGCCCAGAATAGGTGGGGCTCGACGAGTAGGAGAAGCAGTTAGCGAGTTGTAGCGAGGTCCTGAAGTACGAGCCGTAGCTGCCTGCGGTTGAACCAACTACGGGCAGCACCGCCACGACTCTCTCCGTCGCGGTGCCAGTGGCACCGACCGCGATCACCTCGCCACGCCGGGCGCCGGAGTCGAAGCTCACCGTACCGGTCAGATCACCCACGAACGAGAGACTGCCGGCAGTGACGATGCCGATTAGCGCGGAGGCATTACCGCAGTTCGCTACTCGGGCGATACCGATCAGGTCACCCTGCTTGACTGCGACCGGGGGCGTCATGGCAATGGTATTGTTCACGGCCGATGGGGTGAACGGTCCCCGTTCATCGATCAGCGTCAGGTTCCCGCCGGTGCGGCGGAAGAATTTGATCTTCACGGCATTCATACAGAAGGCGGTCGCCCAGTAATAGCTTACCGAGGTGATATTGCCGGTGGCATTCGCGGGACTCACCAGATCGATGTCCGTGCGAATGGTCGATACCGCGTAGTCGCTGGCCATCGGCGACGCAATTTCATTTCCCATGCTGAGCGACTGGGCCGCAGCAGTGACTGCGAGCAATACCGACAAAAAGAACGTCACCGTAGATCGCATAGATTGCTCCCATAGAAGTCGCTGGACTAACGCGACCTCGATCCGTTCGAAGATTTTTTGGTGGATTAGTCAGTTTAGGACTGCGTCTGATTAAACATAGGTCCCGAATCACACGCAGCACGTGACCAAACTCACCCCATCGTGTGAGTTGCCACGAAGGCGCTCACGCGAAGGCGCGAAGACGCGAAGGGGGAAACTACCAGCCTGCTTTTCCTTCGCGTCTTCGCGTCTTCGCGTGAGCGTCTTCGGTGAGACCCCTTCGCTCGCCAACAATCACGGCAACTGCGCCACCACTGCCCAGCCGCCGAAGCCTTCGCTGACGGCGAACAAGAGCTCGTTGTCGCCGCGTTTCAGGGGCAGGATCAACTCGTCGAAGAGGCCGACGGTGCCGAGGAAGGAACGGTCGCGCGTCTGGAAGGCGTCGTCGCCGCGATAGAGAGGACGGCCGTTGAGATAGACGCGGACTTTGTCGCTGAATCCGAAACGCAGCAGCACGCGTTTGGCCTCATCGGCGTGGATTGTCGTGGTGGCGAAGACCGTATTGCGATCGCCGTCGAGCTTGTGCAGCATGGCCAGATTGACGATCCCGCCCACGCTCGGCTCCAGTGGGTCCCAGGTCAAATCATGCCAGCTCGCCGGATCGAGATCGCCGAGGGAATCGAGACGCTTCTCGGCGAACGTGGTCGACACGCGCCAGCGCGTGACGGCGCCCGCGGGCGTGGCCACTGCCGGCGCGCCGTCGCCACCCTCGGGCGCAGGATTCTCTCCACGCTTGATGACGAAGTTGGCAAAGTGCGCGGGAGTCAGGGAGACGTTGAGACCGATCCCACCTGCCGCGGCGGGCCGGATCATCTGCGGGAAGACGAGGGTCTTGCCGTCGACGGTGAGCTCGAGGCGCTGTCCGTGCGCAACCACCCGAACGTGAACCCAGCGATCGGGAAAGATCGTGACCTGTTGCGTGAAACGCGGTCCTGCATAGATCTGCCATCCCCACAGCCCGTTGAACACCGGCGTGTACTGCGTGGCGTCGGGTTTGTCACTCAGATGCGCGCGCAGGTAGACCTCTTCGTAGTTGTCGTGATCCGCGGCGCGGAACGCCAGGCCGTGAAAGCCCGTCTGCGCGGACGCGGCCATGTCGAACTCGATGACGCCGTCCTGAAAGTTCGCGTCGTCCAGCCAGGCATTCCCATCATCGAGCATCAGCGACTCGCGGCCGAGGTAGGGCTCGATCTTCGATTGCTTGGCGGTGATCTTCCAATGATCCCAACCGGTATCGGCAACGGCGGGAACGGCAACGACGAGCAACGCGATCGCAGCGAACGATGACAGGCGCATAGATACCTCCGATGACAGGATCGGTTATGCGACGTCATATGTATTGGAGATTTCGGCCAATCAGCCCAGCTGCATGCGCCGCTCGCGGTGCAGCGCGGCCGGCGTGACGCCGGTGAGCTCGCGCACGTCGTCGATCATGTGCGACTGGTCGTAGAAGCCGGCATCGAGCGCCAGAGCGGGCCAGTCGGGTTGCGCCTCACGATCGGCGGCAGCGGCGAGGCGGTTCAGCCGCATGATTCGCTGCCCGTGTTTCGCCGAGAGTCCGGTCGTGGTCATCACCGCACGGCGCAGTTGCCGCTCCGAGACTTGAAGATCCCGACACAGCGCGGAGACCGCGCGGCCCGAGCGCAAGCGCTCCATCGCGCCGTGCGAGATCGTGGTGACCCGCTCCACGCGAACCGCCCGCAGGCGCCGCAGTTCGTCCAGGAGGATGGCAAGCGCCTCGGCCGACGAACGCGATCGTGCCAGCAACTCGCGCAGCCGCGGCATGTTCCTCTCCTCGCGCGTTTCGTTGAGATGCTCCAAAGGATCGAGGCGCAACAGATCGCGCGACCACTCGGCTTTCAGCCGCACCGCCTCGAGGTGCATTCCGGGCGGCGGATTGAAGAAGTGAATGTCCGGCGCGGGACCGATGATCGTCAACTGCGGATCGGAAACGATCCCGCGGCTATCGCGACGCGACCAGAAGCAGATGCTGACGCCGGTCTCGGGTAGCACACGATGCCCTCGCCCCGGAATCGGCCCATCCCCCTCGGCACGCGAGTAACACCACGCCACCTCAGCGATCGGTTGCAGGTCCGCCGGTACGCTGTATTCGCGGTATCCGCCAAGCGCGTGGCGCAGTGATTCGTCGGGCTTCACGGCAATGCAGATTATCGGCGCAACGCTGCATCGGCGCGGTCACATCCGGGTAACGGCAGAGACTGGAGATCAGCGATCAGAGACAAGGCCAAAGCCCATTCCCCCTTACTCCTGTCTCTGATCTCTTGTTTCTGCCTCGATCTTGCCTATTCAACGAGATGACTAGAAATCAGTACCAAGGCAAGACCAAGCCCATCTTTGTCTCTGATCTCTTCTCCCAAGGCACTGCCCGCTTCAAACTCATGGCCATGGGGCTACGAAGCCTTTACTATCGCGCCTACCAATTTCGGATCATTCGAACGATATGAGGTGATGATGAAACGCTACACCATTCCTGTTGTCGCCCTTCTTAGCTGTGCCCTCGCGTTTCCGGTCGTTGCGCAGTCAACGTCACCACGCAACCCGCAACGCAGATCGACGACGCCGTCGACAACGACGACACCGTCGTCGACGGAATCAACTACTCCATCCACCACGACGGCGGAACCCGAAGCGGCGCCGCGGGCGCGATCGTCAGAGTCGGAGCGGCAGCAGCCGGCTCGCGCGGAATCAGAGCGCTCCGAGCCGTCGACCGCTGGCGGACCTGGCGGAGGCGCCAACGCCAATTTTCACTTCGACATGAAAGAGGTTCCGCCCACCGTGACGCATCATGAAGTCACCGTGAACGGACGTGCCCTTCGCTACACCGCCACGGCCGGCCGCATGCCGATCAAGAACGCTGAAGGCGTCACGGAAGCACTCATGTTCTACGTCGCCTACACGGTCGACGGAAGCGATGCGTCGAAACGGCCGCTGACGTTTTCGTACAACGGCGGACCGGGTTCCGCATCCCTCTGGCTGCACATCGGAGCGCTCGGTCCGCGCACCGTGGTCATGCAGCCCGAAGGCTGGATGCCGCAGCCGCCATTCCGACTTCACGACAACCCGTACACGCCGCTCGACAAGACCGACATCGTCATGATCGACGCGATCGGGACGGGCTGGAGCCGCCCCGCCGATGACAAAGCCGCACGCAAGTACGAGAACCCCGAAGGCGATATCGAGGCCTTCGGCGAGTTCATTCGCATGTACATCACGCGCAACGAGCGCTGGGGCTCGCCGCTCTACCTCTTCGGCGAAAGCTACGGAACGACGCGCTCGGCGGGGCTCTCCGGATACCTCGCCGGCCGCGGCATCGTCTTCAACGGCATCGGCCTCCTGTCGATGGCGCTCAATTTCCAGACTCTCTCCTCCTCGGCTACCAACGATTCGGCGTATCCATGGAACGTTCCGACCTACATGGCGATCGCCTACTACCATCACAAACTCTCGCCCGAGCTTCAGAAGGCAATCGATGGTTGTCAGGGCAATCCGAACGCGCCCTGTGCGCCGCTGGTGCAGGCGGAGCAGTGGGCCATCACCGACTACGCCGCCGCGCTCTCCAGGGCTGACTCGATGACGCCGCAGGAGCATCAGGCCGTCGTCGACAAACTCTCGCAATACACCGGCCTTTCGAAGCAGGTGATCGAGGAGTTCAATCTGCGCATCGACGTCGGCACATTCGATCACTATCTGCTTCTCGATCAGCGGATGCGCGTCGGCCGGCTGGATGGACGCTTCAAGCTTCCCGAGCCGGGCTTCCCCGGCGGGCGAGGCGGCGGCGGGGGTGGCGGCGCGGACCCGGCGTCGACCGCGACCACCGGTCCGTTCACGATGGCCTTCAACAATTACATGCGCACGGAGCTCAATTACAAGACGGAGACTCCTTATTACACCTCGGCGCAGCAATCCGGGATGTTCCGGTGGTCCTCGTCCGGCGCAACGCCAGCTCCCGGTGGCAACCAGGGCTTCCAAGAGGAGGTCAGTCCCCTGCGCGCTGCCATCGTCGGCAATCCATTCCTGAAAGTCCTCGTGATGGAGGGCTATTACGACCTGGCCACGCCGTACTACCAGGCCGAATACACCATGCACGAACTGATGCTGCCGCCCGCCTATCGCTCCAACATTACTTACGAGCGCTACTGGTCAGGCCACATGGTCTACCTCGAACAGAAAGCGCACGCGAAGTTGCAGAAGGATTGGGACAACTTCATCGAACAGACGCAGGGGCATTGATCGAAGGGTCAGGTCTAAAGTCTAAAGTGCCGAGGACGATCGTCGCCAAGGCGATGAGCCAACTCGGCACTTTAGACTTTAGACCTGACCCCACTTACGGGAGCAACGTTCATGACCGCAGTTCAATCGGATGCGCTCGTCTTTTTCGGGGCGACGGGCGATCTTGCCTACAAGATGATCTTCCCTGCCTTGCAGGCGATGATCAAACGCGGCAACCTGAACGTGCCGGTGATCGGAGTGGCCAAAGCGGGGTGGTCTCTCGATCAATTGCGCGAGCGGGCTCGGGCCAGCCTGACCGAACATGGCGGCGGCGTCGACGAGGAGGCCTTCGCGAAACTCGTCGCGCAACTGCAGTACATCGACGGCGATTACAAGGACGACGCCACCTTCGATCATCTGCGGCAGGCGCTCGGCAGCGCGGAGCATCCGCTGCACTATCTGGCCATTCCTTCCAGCATGTTCGCCGCGGTGGCCAAACAGCTCGGCCGCTCCGGCTGCGCGAAGGGAGCCCGCGTCGTCATCGAGAAACCGTTCGGGCGCAACCTGGCCACGGCGCTCGAGCTCAACGCGGCGCTGCTCACCGTCTTCGATGAGCGCGCCATCTTCCGCGTCGATCACTTCCTCGGCAAGGAGCCGGTGCAGAACCTCCTCTACTTCCGCTTCGCGAACTCCTTTCTGGAGCCGGTCTGGAACCGCAACTTCGTGCGAAGCGTTCAGATCACGATGGCCGAGGACTTCGGGATTCAGGGCCGCGGCGCGATGTATGAAGAGACCGGCGCCATCCGCGACGTCGTGCAGAACCACCTGCTGCAGGTCGTGGCCAGTCTGGCCATGGAGGCGCCGCAGAGCGGGACGGCGGAAGAGGTCCGCGATGCACGCGCAAGAATCCTCAATGCGATCCAGCCGATCGATCCGGCCAACGTCGTTCTCGGCCAGTTCCGCGGCTACCATGATGAGAAAGGCGTTGCTCCCGATTCGAAGACCGAGACCTTCGCGGCACTTCGCCTCGAAATCGCCAGTTGGCGTTGGGCCGGCGTCCCCTTCTACATCCGCGCAGGGAAATCGCTACCGGTCACTTGCACCGAAGTGCTTGTCGAGCTCGAGCCGCCGCCACTGACGATCTTCCGCGGGGACACGCTCACGACCGACAACGCGAACTACGTCCGTTTCCGGCTCGGTCCCGACGTTGCTATCGCTCTGGGTGTGCGCTCAAAAGTGCCCGGTGAAGGGATGGCCGGACAGAACGTCGAGCTCCTCGCCGTAAGTAAGGTGCAGGGTCAGCTCGGTCCCTACGAACGCCTGCTCGGCGATGCCATGAAAGGTGACGCCACGCTCTTTGCGCGCGAGGACATGGTCGAAGCCGAATGGCGCGTCGTCGATCCGATCATCGAGCACAACATCCCGGTTCACGAGTACGAAGCAGGCACCTGGGGTCCCGATGAAGCGCAGCGCATCATTCCGGGTCGTTCGTGGCACGAGCCGGTTCTGACTCCGTGAAAACAGCAACGCGCCGTCGACTCGCTTGTTTTCGCTCCGAACAGCCGAACAACGTCAGCGGCACTGCATTGGCGGTCGCGACGTAACCGGCGTCGTTCGGGTGCAAGTGATCGCCGCTGTCGTACTCGGGCAGGATGCGCGCTGGGTGGCTCGGGTCAGCAACTGGTTGATCGAAATCGATCATCCCGTCGAACTCCTTCGTGTTGCGAACCCAGGTGTTCACCTCCTGTCGAACCTTCTCGTTCTCCGGCGTGCAAAACGTGATCAACGGTCCGCGGAAGAATGCGCCTTCACACGATGGAAGCGTCGTGATGATGGCTTTGACGCCGTTCTTGTGCGCGCGGGCCAGAAGCTGGCGATTGGCCGCGATCAGTGTTTGTGCGCTCATCGATTCACTGGCCGGGACGAAGGCGCCCGGGAAGAGGATGTCGTTGATGCCGAGGGCGAGGACGACGAACTTGACGCCGGATTGCTGCAGAACGTCCCGGTCGAAACGCGCAAGGCCCGATTCGCCGATCGCCGGTCCCAGATCCTCGAACACCGCACCGAACGGACCGCCCTTCTGCCTTGGACTGCTGGAGTCGCTCACCAGACGATCGCCGATGATGCCTTCATTGAGCACGCCGACCGGCGCATCCTTGTCTGCGCAGTTTTGCAGTCGCTCGGCAAGGACGTCCGGCCACCGCTTGTTCGTATCTTTGGTCGATCCGTCACCGTCCGTGAGTGACGACCCAAACGCGACGATGGCAAACGCCCGAGGTGGAGCCGCAACGTCGACACCCGTAAGAAATGGCCAGGAGAGGATCGTTTTCGCGGACGTGAACTTGGCGTCGCCGGTCGAGTCGCCAGTCTCGGGCGAGACGTAGTTCGTCTGCTGCGCCAGCGAGTGCGATGTCGTGGCCAGCGCCGTCTCGCGAAAGAAGAGACTGACCGCAAGATCCGAGCGCGCGGGGACGTCGAGATCTACCGGATCGCTGACGGCGATGGACCGTGGGGCGACCGTAAGCGCCTTGTGCCCGTGAAACGTCACCGTTCGATCCGAAGCGGGATCGATATCTGCGCCCGCAGTGCGACGGGCAATGTGCACGGTCGCGATCTGGAGCGGCTGATCGCCGTATGTGTTTGCGATTTTGATTCGCGCCTTCGCACCCCCGGCACTGGTGTGCACGATGAGTCGCACGGTTTGATTGCGAAAGCTCGCCAGACGTCCGGGAAGCCAATGCTGCGCGGCTGCAGCCCAGGTCCCGATCCAATGCTCACCGCCTGTGTCAGCAGCCATCGCGGAAGGAGCGAGAAGAAACAAGGAGCATGCGAGGCACCGGAAGAAACCGCTCATCGACTCACCTCCGAATCGCGGCCCGCGCACGAAAGTGAGCGAATCGAGACGCGTCTCATCTGCGTCTCTACGGACTCACGCCACCCGCGGTTGCAGTCGAGCCGCGTAATTCCAAGCCCTATGCTACCGTCCGCATCCCGTTGAATGCGGATGGAGGAGTGATTCATGTCGTCGCGTCTGGCTCGTATCGGATTCCTCATTTTCGTTTCGATGACGCTCTCGGCGCTGGCCGCGGATTCAGCTGGGAAGTGGGAGGCGTCGCGGTCGGGGAGTGGGCGGGTTCTGACGTACTCCGGGGTCGCCGGCGTGTTGGGGAAGGCGACGCCGGTTACAGTGAAGTTCTTTTGCGACACCACGTACAGCGCAAACGAGAAGGGCGCTCTTGGGTTTGATCTGACTCTCCGGCGCGTTGCGGCGCTGGCGCCGTTCGACTTCGATGACTTCGAAGGGCCGGATGCGCCGGCGGTGGCGAAGGAGCTTCTCGTCCTCACGATTACGCGGAAGGGGCAGGCGCCGCTGTCGTTCAAGGTGGCGCCGAGCGGGTCGTATCCGGAGGAGGGGAGCTTCACATTTGAGGGATCGGACGTGACGCATAAAGCAGTCAGCACGGCGAAGTCGATCCTCCGCGCGCTTGGGGATGATGCCGAGGAGTTGCGATTCACGATCACCGACTACCGCAACGCGAAGTTGAAGATCGAGCTGACGATTCCGGTGGCGGGGAAGCAGGCGGATTTCAAGGCGCTGCTTGCCGGTACGAAGTGAACGGGGAGTCGGGGGTCGGGGGTCGGAGAGACTTTGGCGCTCACGCGGCGCGACGCGCTCGAGTCAAGTAGAGATCAACCTGACTCGAACACGTCACCAAACGATTCTCACCCCATCATTCCGCCGGCGACCATCCACGGAGTGCCGAAGCGGTCTGTCAACATGCCGAAGCCCTCGGCGAAGAACGTTTTGCCGAAGGGCATCGGGGCGTTGCCGCCTTCGACGAGCAGATCGAAGGTGCGACGCGCTTCGTCTCCGGTCGCATAGCCGACTGAGAGCGCGAAGCCTTTCATCGATGGATAGGGCGCCTTGTCCAGCCAGTCCGAGGCCATGAGGACGCTGCCGCCGGGGAGCTCGAGGCGGGCGTGGATGACGAGATCCTCGGAACCCGGCGGCATTTGCGCAGCGGCCGGCGATTTGCCAACCTTCATGATGTCGACCTTGCCGCCGAGCGTCTTCGCGTAGAAACCCATCGCTTCCGCGCAATTACCGTTGAAAAACAGGTAGCCGTTGAGTTGGGCCATATCGAATTGCTTCTCCTTGTTCGATTCAGCTTCGTTGCGGCTGAATCAGTTTTCCTTGCTGATCTTTGTCGCGGTGTACGTGCTGGTGGCGTCGCGGGTTCCGACGACGACCACGCGGTCGCCGACTTTGGGATCGGGATAGATGACCGTCGTCGAGGCAATCTTCACGAGGAAGTCGGGAGCAAGCGAGCCGAGCGGGCCGCCGACCACCCACTGCGAGGCGCTGATCGATTTCACGGTGCCGTGCAGCTCAGTGGTGATGTCGTGCGTCTCGATCTTCACGATGGCGATGGCGTTGTAGTTGTGCGCCGAATCGATCGTTGCCATTACCTGCACGGAATCTCCGACTTTCGGATCGCCGATGATCTTCGTCTGCGCGTCGATCGCCACGGTCGTGTCTTTGCCATCCCTTCCGGTGATGACCCACGACGCGGTTCCGATCGACTTGACGGTGCCGGACAGGATCGCCGTGGCCTGAATCGTCGGCGAGGCGACCTGGACACTCGTGGCGAGGATCGCCCCGGACGCGAAGCGAGCGGTGACGTTGACGACCTGACCGACGGCGAGGTCGCCGACGCCCTTGATCGCAGCGAAGGTGGGGAAGGTGCTGCCGAAGGTCGTGTTGGCGTCGGCGGTGATGGTGATGCCGAGGACGACGAAGCGGGAGTGGGGAACGTCGATGGAATCGATGGTTCCCGTCAACTGCAGATCAGGCTCCGACTCGATCGTGATCAGTTGCGCGCGCAACGCGGATGACGGCTGCGTCGTTGGAGCAGTGTTGAGGAAGGCGGTGATGCGCGTGCCGGGTTTGATGTCGGCGAGCGAGGCCGTTCCATTGTGGTCGCTCATGAATTTGGCTGCCGAGGTCTCGATGGTGATGGCGGGAGCACCGCCGGTGTTGAGGGTGATCAGCGTTCCTTGCACGGCAGCTACGACGCCGCGGATGGAGGCGCCGGACATGGGTCCGATGCCGAGAGCGTCGTCGGTGAGATTCGTTGGCGGTGTGACGGCGCGGTGCGTTCCGGCGGTCAAGGTGAGGCAGGCGGCGATGAGTGTGATGGCGACGGCGGTTCTTGCGGATTGGCGGGTCATTGGGGGTCCTTGTTGACGGCAGAATTGTGGCACGAATAGAAAACCGTTGAACCACAGAGACACAGAGGTCACAGAGATAAGGATACGACTCTGTGATCTCAGTGTCTCAGTGGTGATGCCTTTGATGAGCTCAGCAATTCATCGAGTGCCTCATCCTTCTTTGCCCACAAGCCATTCATCCACTCCCGCAGCTCGTCGCGGACTGGCCCAGCGCTCGTCACGTCTGCATCGAAAAACTGCGGCGGCGGATCGACGCGGTGCGCGTCGATGATGATCTTCGGGATGCGGCCGCTGACGAACTGCCACATCGTCACCTCGCCGTCTGGCGGGTAGGCGAGGGTGACGTCGTACATGGCGTCGAGCTGATCGCCGAGTGCGGCCAGGACGAAGGAGATGCCGCCGGTGCGCGGACGGAGCAGGTGGCGGTACGGAGATTTCTGCTCGTCGTGCTTCGCGTTCGAGAAGCGCGTCCCCTCGACGAAGTTCAGCATGGCCACGGGAAAGTTGCGGTAGCGCTGGCAAGCTTTGCGCGTGGTGGCCAGATCCGCGCCGCGCTTTTCGGGGTGCCTGTCCAGGTACTCCGGCGTGTAGCGCCGCATGAACGGAAACTCCAGCGCCCAGCACGCCTGCCCGACCAGCGGTGACCAGAAGAGCTGCTGCTTGAGAAAGAAGCGGATGAAGGCCGCGCGTCCGTGAAAGGCGCGGAAGAGCGCGAAGATGTCGACCCACGAAACGTGGTTGCTGATGATGAGGTAGTGACCGTCGGGACGGACGTCGTCGCCGATGCCGCGAATCTCCCACTTGGTCGGCAGCATCAAGTCGAAGATGTGGTCGCAACCGCTCACCCATCGCGCTCCCAGCCAAGCCAGCATGAGGATGACGCGCGTGCGCGCGCGGCTGCGCGGCGCGGTGATCTGGATGGCGAACTTGACGATGCCAAGGAGAACGATGCAGTTGCCCCAGAAGAGGGCGTTCAGGGTGAGAAGAAGGATGGTTGGGATGCCGCGGATCATGTTGAGGGGGTCGGGTTTCGGGAGTCGGGGGTCGGAGCGGCGGGAGTGGGGA